>OOAC01000642.1_pt1 | contig 29814 bp, 21 predicted proteins | sample 1671041 | NCBI WGS metagenome assembly OOAC01 (sample SAMN06348116, study PRJEB24527) | human gut metagenome | biome: human gut; feature: ankylosing spondylitis patient; material: feces | host: Homo sapiens | place: China | collected 2015-10 | reverse complement strand
TCTTTCCCTACACGACGCTCTTCCGATCTGACGAAGAAGAAGTATTAGAACCGTCTGGGTTTATATATGATAGATTTTTAAAATCAGGACTATTCAATCTTGATCATTTGCCAACAAGATCGCCTATTAACAAAAGTAGATTTTGGATAGGCGAACCTATTGAAGCCTACGTGAAAGATAATAAGTTTTTCGTTAAAGGCAAATTATGGGAAAAGTCACCGGAGGCTCGTGCTTTTTGGGATAAGGCTATTGAGATGAAGGAATCCGGTTCAACAAGAAAGCCCGGAATGAGTGTCGAGGGCAAGGCTTTGGAAAGAGATAAACGGAATCCAAAAAGAGTAACAAAAGCTCTTATTACAAACATAGCGTTGACTATGACACCTGTTAATACCAAAACTTATCTTGATATTGAGAAAAGTAAAGGGAACAGGGGAAACGATTTGTTGGAAATGCAGAAATCCGCTATCCTTTTTGAGTATTGTACCGAAAATGGGATAGTTCAGATAGATAATAATTTCAAGGTAAACTTCCAAAAGTCTCATTCTTTTGATGTGGAGTCTTTTTGGGAGATTTACAAATCGGTACAGGAAGGAAGATTGGATAGAAGTGTACTTAATACACTCGTAGAAAGAGTTCGACAATAATTTTTAAATAGATAGTGAGTATTATGTTAGACTTGAATGAAATTAAAAATGATCCACTATACAAGGCACTTGAAAATTCTGGTTTCAGTGCGGAAGATATTGCTTCTATGGTGGAAAGAGGGGATGTAACTTTTGAGAAGTCTAAAACGGTTGCCGAGATGAAGGATTCTGAAAAGAAGGAAGAGAAAAATATCGGTGATGACAAGAAGCATGAAGATGCTCTTAAAGAGGACGTAAAAGAGGACAAGAAAGACGTAAAGGATTTGAAAGAAGACATCAAAGAAAAAGAAGATAAGGTTGAGAAATCTTTCTCTATGGAAGATATGAGATCTTTCGGAGCTTCTTTGGCTGCCAATATCGTAAAGGGGATGACAGAGGTTATGAACGAACGTTTTGGTAACATTGAAAAATCTTTGGAAACTTTCGGCGCACAAACTCCATCTTTCAAAGGTGTTCAGACTTCTGCCGTTTTGGAAAAATCTATGAAACCAGAAGTGGACGAAGAAGGAAAGACTTTGTTGTCTGTCACTAAACAGCGACCTTTAGTTACTGCTGCCATCAATAAGGCTATTGAAAACGAAGGAGAAGAACTTGAAAAATCCATTGGCGATGATGCTTTAGCTTTCTTGGCAGATACGCAAGCCGAAACTATTGGCAAGAACTTGGCGAAGTTCATGTACGAAAAGTATAATATCAAGTTCCACAAGTAAGAAACAATTCGATTGAATATAATATAAAATATTGATAATCATGGAATTATACAATTATAATGATTTGGCAGCTTTTGGAGGTAGCAATAACGTTGCTGACGTGTTGAAAGCTATGGAAGCCGGCTTACAGACCGGTATGCAATACAACGACCAGATTAACAATGGTGGAGGTTTGAAAGTAGAATCTTTGGATGCTTACATTAAGGTTCTTGCTAACCGTTTGAATCAGTTGGTCGTTTACAACGAAATTCCGAAACAGAGAATCGAAAACACGGTTCACCAGTACAACCAGTTGTACAAATATGGTGAAGATGTAGGTATCTTCAACCGTGAAGGCGAAACACCGGAAGAAACCGATACTCAATATATCCGTAAATCTGTTATCGCTAAGTTCATGGGATTGACAGGACAGGTAACAGACCCGGCAATGTTGGCGAAGTTGGCAGGTGGTATGAACATGTACACTCGTGAGGTGCAGAACAAGACAACCCTGTTGCTTACTTTGATTGACACTAACTTGACGAGTGCGGATTCTACTTGTGTGGAAGAAGAATTTGATGGTATTTTCCGCCAGCACATGATGGGTGTCGCTTCTGCTGACCGTGGTTCTACGGAAGGTATGAGCACAGAACAGATTTTGGATGCTTATTATGGCTCTGCTGCTGTTATCGACGCACAGGGTGGCATCTTGACTGATGCTTTGGTGGAAGATGCTGCTGATGCTGTTGTAAACGTTTATAACGGTTATATCGACCGTATCGTTTCTGCTCCGGTTGTATTTAACAACTATGTGAAGAAATTCCATGAATCGAAACGTGTTGTTGTCGGTATGACTAACAGCGTTGTAGGGGCAACGATGGGCCAGTCTGTAAACAATATCGTAACGCAGTTTGGTAGCGTTGCAGTTAAGAGCGATAAGTTCTTTGACGTTCGTAAACCTATTAAGGCAACTGCTACTGCTACTTCTCCGAAAGCTCCGGCAACTCCTGTTGCAGGTGGAACAAAATCGGCTGCTATTGCAGATGCTAAAACCAATTTTACATTACATGCAGGTTTTTATGGCTATCTGGTAACTGCAAAGAATCGCTATGGCGAATCTGCTCCGCTTAAATTGACAGATACCGCTTTGGCTGTTGCAGCTAATCGGTCAGTTGACTTGCAGTGGACAGCAGGTGCAGGCGGTGCTTATCAGGCTACCGCTTATGTGGTTTATCGTACTAAGAAAGTAGCTGTTTTGACAGACACGACAGAATATTATCCTATCTTTACTATTCCGGCTTCTATGCTGGCTGCTGGATATGATGGCGCGGCTGCTACTAAGGTTCGTGACCGTAACCGTATCATTGCAGGAACGAAGTCTGCTTTGATTTACTACAATGATAGCCAGATCAACGAATACTTGCAGTTCGGTGACACTCGCAAGATTGACTTTGCAATCACCGCACCGTCTCGTAGATTTGCTATCTTGAACTACGGCACTCCGGTTCTGTATCAACCTGCTAAGATTTGTCGCATCATCAATATTGGTGACGAAGGATTGGGTGCATAAGGCTATACTTAGTCATTGGAATTAAAATAAACGAAGGGAAGGAAAGGGTTCTTTGTAGCTTCTTCCCTTCCTTTGATAATTTAAAACATTTCGAAACATGATTGCAATCGTATCAACAATTTATAAAAATACCGTTATCCAGTTTGGAGATGAACTTGTAGAGTTTAAGGACGGAAAATCAACCGTAAAGGACGAAACGTGGGAATATATCAGAACGGGCGGCTTTAAAGGAATCACTTCTTTGGAAGATGCAGAGAATTTGGAAAAGGAAAAATCTGAAAGAGAAAAGGATGATGAAGCCACTATCAAAGTTCTGAAAGATGAGTATGACTTTGAAATCAATCGCCTGAATGGTATTATCAGTGACAAGAACACCCAAATTGAAAAGCTGAAAGAAGCTGTGGAAGTTTGGAGAAAGGAAGCTGAAAGGTTGTCAAATGGTGGAAAGCCAAAAGAAGAGAAAGAGGGAAGCAATCTTTCCGAAGAAGAAATTGCTTCTTTGAAAGAAGATATGTCCAAAATGTCTTTCGAAGATTTGAAAACTCTTGCTATTGAAAATGGTATGTCTAAGCAAAAGGCAGGAAGATTCAAAGAAGAAGATCAGAAGGACGAACTTATCAATGCGATAATTTCTTTACCTAAAAAATAAAAGGTTATGCCGGGACAACTGACGTTTACAATAAAATATAAAAAGAACACAGGATCGGTCATTTCGGTAGCCGAAATGTGGAACAACTACTTGTATGGTATCACTATACAGGCTGGAACTGGTACGGCTTTTTCTGATGATGCTCTTAGAACTTATCTTAGTGCAGCGCAGAGAGAGGTTGAGAACTATTTCAATCTTAAATTTGTAAAACAGTTGGTTGAATCGGAAACGCATTCTTATTACAGGACAGATTATTTTCAGCAATTCCCTATCATACAAACCAACTGTCCTGTAAGAGTTCCTCTTGCTCTTACGGGTATGTTAAACAAGATGGAGCAGATTATTTATCCGCAAGCATGGCTTACATGTGAAAAGGATATGGACGGGATAGGGAAACGGAGAATGAGTGTAGTACCTACTGGGGCAAGTTCGGTCAGGGGAAATGCCGATGTTATTCTTACAGGTATAACAACTCAAATAGGATTTCAACGGTACACAAACATACCGGACTATTGGGATATTCAGTATATAACCGGATTTGATTTGGATAAAATGCCGGTTGATTTGATAAATCTGGTTGGTAAGCTCGCTTCATTCGGCCCGTTAAATATTGCTGGAGATATGATATTCAATCTTCCGGGTATTGCGTCCATGCACCTGGAGATAGACGGACTTAGACAATCCATAAACTCTACTGCTTCTGCTGAAAATGCAGGGTATGGGGCACGTCTGAAACAGTATCAGAAAGAAATAGAGGAAACGGTAGGACGGATAAAACTTGTGTACGATCAGTTTAAATTTTTGGTATTATAAGGAGGACGTATCGTGGCAAAAAGCATTTTACAATCACCTATTCCGGCTTTAAGCAATGCAAGTCCTGAATTTATGCGTTCAGAGTTCGATTCTGCTGTGTATTTGAAAGGATATGAGGTGGTAATCGAAAAGGCTTTGAGATGTCCTTGCAACGCACCAGATTCTCCTTTGACGGATTGTCAGAATTGTTTCGGCACAGGATATTTTTATGTGAACCCTGTAAGTACCCATGCACTCATAACCGGAATAAACGGAAACAACGATTATAAGCGTTGGTCGGAAGAACTGATAGGAACTATCAATGTAACGGTGACGGATACAGATAAACCGAATATGGGGTATTTTGATAGGATCACAATTCAAAAAGAATACTCTTATTTCAGTGAAAATCTTCCTGTCAGAACGGACGGAGAGAACTTTTTTATATTTACTACTTATAAGCCACTGTCCATATACAGCATACATGTGTTTGATGGTTCTACGATGCCTTTAAGACAGCTTCCAGTGGCAGATTACAAAGTGAGTGAAACGAACCCTTATTGTATAATTTTGACTGCTGATATGGCTTTAAATCCGGTCGTGAGCGTTTATTATCAGCATCAACTGGAATTTCATGTGCTGGATTTTCCGCATGAAGTACGTGCTTCATGGAAAAAGAACAAGGAATCAGGACAATTGGAAAGAACAAGGCTTCCTATCCAGGCGGTAGCAAGAAGAACGCATTTGATAGTTTCCGAAAAGCCTAATTTTGACGGTTCTGGCGTTATTTTGAACGACAACATACAAATGAAGGTGGTGGAATGATTTTACCAATAGACATAGATTTAGGTGATCTTGTGGAAGAATTTGATCTTTCAGGAGATCAATCTGTGTTTTTAGGTTCTTCCATTATTGATGCAGTTGTAGCGGAATATCAGATTAGGTGGCAAAATCTTATATCAAGCGAACTTCATAAGACAAGGAATGAATATAAAAGGGGAGTTTTCATAGAAAGGGAATCCCCTTTGTCTGTTACATTTGGATTGACAAATAGAGAATCTTCTATTCCTTTAATGATAGAAGAAGGGCAGCCACCTTTTGATGAAAAAGAAGGATTTAGAAATTCCCCAAAAAGAAAGGAAGCAGAAGGTGGAGGTTGGTACATTGATATTCCTTTCCGTCACGCAACTTCGGAAGCGGTAGCGGATTCTGGATTGTTTTCAACTATAATGCCACAGCAGATTTATAATGCTGTAAGACAGTCAGGGAGATTGGAAAAGGGAAACTTGCCGGAAAACTTTTCGGAAAAGGGACAAAGAAAAGAAATAAACAGGTTGGGAGTAAATAAACCATCTTACATGCGCAAAGCACCTATTTATCAAGGTCTTACGAAAGTAAATATAGCTTCTGCCGCAAATGAGACAAGAAGTGGCTATTTTACATGGAGAAGGGTAAGTGAAAATTCTGACCCCAACAGTTGGTGGAATGGTGGTATTATCCCATACAAGCTCATGGACAAGGCTCTTGAACAAGCTAAGATAGATATAGTTGCAGATAGGGTTATAAACGAATTTTTAAAAGCTATTTGATTATGTTACAGATAGTTAAGATAAAAAAGATTATAGAAAGCTGTTTGGAATATGTTCAGACTGACTTTGAAAGCAAGAAAAATGAAAAGGATTCTTTCTTGTATAAGGTGTTGGGAGATACACAGGATGGTTCTTACAACTTTTATGAGCAAGCAAAGAATTTCTTTTTAAGGAAAGAAACGAACCCTAACAACATAAAAGTATTATTGGAATACCCAAAGGACAGAACAGGGTTGCCGGCTTATGTAATCAGAGAACCGGGAAAGAGAACTGGTATTGCCAATTCCATAGGCAAGATAGAATCTTTTATGGGTGGTGTTCCTATGTATAGAGACACAAGACAGTATGGATTGGAGATTATGTGCTTTTCTGTAAACATGAATGAATCAATTCTGATGTCGGAAGTTTTGTATGCGCTTTTACTTGGTTCTTGGGACTTGCTGGCTTCTCAATTTCTCAAAATAGAGTTTTCCATGAAAGAACTGATGATGGAAAATAGATTGATGCCAACTCCTATTTTTATTCGTTCCATAGGATTGGAATTATCTTCCGAAGAAATAGCACCCGGACTTGTGGACACTACTTTACTTGGAAAGATCATTTTTGGAAAGGTCAACCAAGTGGATAGTATTGCTCTTGGCGACCCAACCGCTATCGATGGACTTCCAGGGGTGGAATCGGAAATTAAGGGCAGTTGGTAGTACATTGAGTGAAAAATGATTACCTTTGGAAAATAAATATGGAGAAGAGAATCAAAGGATTTGTTTTCATTATCTGAATTTTCAACCTTTACGGAAGAAAGATAATTTAAAAAGAGAGATACTATTCCTTCTAATTATTTGGAAAGAATAGAGGGGATAAAATCATATATAAATTCGATATATAAATAATTAAAAATAAATAAGATGAGCACATCATTCATATTTAACAACAAACAGATAACTCTTCCTGGCGTTTACAGTAGGATTACAACGTCAGAAACATCTCCAGCTCGCACCTTGGACTATTCAAAGGTGCTCATAGTTGACACAGGGGTTTATGGTGCAAATTGGTGCGGTGGCTCTGGTGTATCTGGGGAAAACTTTCAGAACTTGGATGCAGTTTACAGATTTGACACGTTGGCAGAGTTTCGTTCTTTCATGAAAGGTGGTATGTACTGGAAAATTGCAGAGGCACTTTTTACTCCTGATTACACAAATCCTGCTTCTACTGGTATCTCTCAACTGTTGTTCGTAAGAGCTGCCCAGACAACTGCTGCCACTATCACTTTTGCAACAACAGCGGGCGGAACGTTTGAAGTTAAAACTTTGGACGAAGGAAAGGGAGCAAATGGTACACTTTCGGAAGCTGGCAATCTGATTACTGGTTACGGCGTTTCTATTGTGGCAGGAGAAGATGATCCTGAAAAATGGATCATGAAGTTTTACGTTGGCTCTTTTACCGGTTATGCAGAGGATGGTTATCCTATTGGAGAAACACCGGAAGATCAGGCAGCACCTACTTTGGTATTGCAGTCGCCTGAATTTAATAATATTCAGACTTTGATTGATTGGGCTAAATCAGACTCCAATTTTGCGAATTTGTTTGTATTGACAAGCAATGCAAAGAAAGAAGGTGAAGGAACTGTAGTGGAAAACGACGTAACAACGGCACTTGCAGGAAAGAAATTCGTACTTGCAAAAGGCGGTACGGAAACTTATAATGCCGATTACATGACACAGGCTCTTTCTGCTATCACAGGGTTGGATTATAGTTTTGCTCTTACAGATCAGTTTGGACAAAATGCGGATTCTGCGTTACAGAAACAGTATATTGCCCACATGAACAGCCAGGCAAAATACACCCATTTCTTGTTTGTTGGAGGATATGCTGATGCTGCTAATTTCTCTAAATCACTTGATTTGGCAAAAGGCTTTAATAGTGAGCTTGTCCAGTTGGTACATGGAGGCGCAGGCATGACTTCCGGTATTACAGGTGTAAAAACACGTTGGTGGGGTGTGATGTATAATTTGTGTTGTATCTTGGGAAGAACAGCTGGAAAACCGCCTTATATTCCTGTTACAAACAAGACGATCGGTATTGACAAATTACAGCATACTTTGAGTGAAGTTGAAAAAACGAAGGCTTTGGATGCCGGTATGCTTGTGACGGTTTACAATGATTACACGAACAATTTTGTTGTGTTACAAGGTGTGAACACTTTACAAGACAACAAGGTGTTATTCAATTCCAACGGACAGAGTCACAGTATCCAGTTCATGCGTATTGTTGCACAGATTAACAAGGAATTGGTTGTAAATGCTTCTATTGATCTGCTTGGGCAGGAAAATGGTGTAAATGTCAATACTTTGTCTGCTGGCGCGGTGAAGGACTGGACGGTTGCTTATTTGCAGTCAAGAGTAGCAACGGAAGCTCAGGACAACTTGCTTCTTTCTTTCAAGGATGTTGTCGTAACAAGACAGGAAGATGCTTGGTTTGTTACTTACAAGATCGTTGTTAACAATGAAATCAACAAGTTGTTCTTTACAGGCTTCTTAATTCGTGGATAATAATTCTAAAATAGAATATCATGCAGACATTTAGTGCACCTATGGCATATATCAAAATTGGCGGTGAGACTGCTGGTTTTGTCAGAAATATTACCGTACAGGAACAGATCAATCGTGTGGATGTACAAGGGTTAGGTAGTTTGCCTATTCAGGAAATCCCGCCTGTATCTTACAGATGTTCCGCAACTGTGGACCAGTTCTTTTTGTCTTTCAAAGCTCCGGTGGTAGAAGCAATGATTCATCGCTTGGGAACTTTACAGGAAGTACTGGACACTCTTACATTCGCAGAACAAGGTTTCTCTATCATGATCTATAAGAAATTGGTTCAGAACTTTGATGATGCCCGTAAGATGGTGACGCAGGTTGATCCGACAGGGCAGACGGTTGCTCTTTTAACTCCGTGTTTCATTGAAAATCAGAATTGGCAGTTGCAAGAGCAAAGCGTTTCGAGTTTCAACGTTAATATCAGGTACCTAAATCCCATTGTTACAGCGGAATACTGATTATTTTAACAAATAATTAACAATTAAGCAAAGCGTGGAGTAAGTTTAAAAGACTTAAATCCGCGCTTTATTAGTTTGGAGAAGAAATTTATTGTTATAGAGATGTATTAGTAGTTTTTTCTTGGATATTTCATTTTATAAATTTAGTTGCTATAGTATTAGATTTAGATGTATTATATTGAAATTCAATTATTTGTACATTGCGATACATTGGACCAAATTTTGTTACTTTTGATATGTTTTTGGAGCTAATTTATTCATAAACAAATAGTTAATACCGGCCCACATTTGAGTGCGAATGCATCTAAATAGTTGGTATTTTAGAAATAACGTCAAAATTCTTACTTTCTCTGCTTTATTACTATCTTTGCATGTATCAACAAATTAATCACAAAATAGAGTATGAATACGAAAGAAATTACAGTAAAAGGAAGAAAGTACGAAATTCAATTTCCTAATGTAGGACAGTATTATCAGATCGAAGTAAACAAACAGAGATTAGGAAAAGGAAGCTATAACTCGTTGATCGGTAATCCTACCATTACAGCACAGCGTGCGTTGGATATGATTGACGTTGAAGCAACATTATCCGTTCTTTGCCCGCAGTTGGTTGCGGATTTGAAGGTAAAAAGTTTTTCGGAACTTGGACTGAAAGATTTTAAGGAGATCAGCGATATTTACATGAACGAGGTGTTTCCTTTTTTGAAAGAGGCTGAAAAAATACTTTCTTCTGTGGACTAATGAATCGGGAAGAATATAGGAATTTTGTTATAAAATGGAATAACGCTTTTCCTATTGACAGGTGGTTTAGGAACAAGCACAATATTCCTTTTCTTTCGGAAGAACATAAGAAGTGTGATTTCTTTACTGAACTTATGGAGTTCGAAGAAGAAAAGGCATTTTATGAACTTAATCAAGAAAAGAAAGAAAGAGAGGAAAAGACACAAGAATATATTCCCAATATCGGGGATTGGTTGAAAGCACCGGAAGGTGAAATTTCGGAACAAGATACTGCCTTCTATGAAGATCAGATGTTTAAGATGATCGAGATGGAGCAAAAGGCAAAAGAAAAAGGTAAGGAAAATGGATAACGAAAAAAGACTTAGGGTGTCGGTAGATGTCTCTCAACTTAGGTCGGTCGGGAGAGACGTTGAGAATATGCAGCGAAGAATAGTCGAAAACAATAACGACATTATTCGTCAGCAGAACGACGCACTTAACCAACTTAGGGAGCAATTGAACCTTTTGGGACAGCAAAATTCCGAAAAGGGTAGGCAGGCTGCAACACCTACACGTCCAGTTGTCCAGCCTACGCCACAACCGGAAGGAGAAGATCAAGAAACTGCAACACCTACACGAAGGAGAAGAAGAAAGCAACCGGAAGCGGACATTTCGGGAGAAAGAGGTGAATCCTATCAAGATAGAGGCACGAGAGCTATCGACCTCTCGGCTTTGCTTGGTGTAAATCAAGAAGGTTTTCGTGATATTGTGGAAGCCATTTCTTCCGGTAATAGCGATTTGTCTGATATAACAAAGCAAATTCTTCAAAACGTGCAAGCAGGAGCACGCGCTTTAGAGGGGATACAAGAAGGTGTCTTTTCCATTGATGAAACTCTATACAATCAAAGAGGAACTTCTTCTGTGGGCGGATCGGGAATACAGCCTATTCCAGTGCCCACACCATCACCAGTGCCAGCAAGAGAAGAAACACCTATTACAAGAGAAAGAAGGGAAAATGTACAAAGAGGAAGTGACAGAAGTACAGCTACTAACATTGCCACAAGAGTGATTTCCGGTGTTGGAGCTACATTTCAAAGTCCTGCTGCTATGGGTGGAGGACTTATATCTTCTTTGGGCGGAATTGTAGGAGAAGGTCTTTCTTTGATACCTGGTGTGGGGGGATTTTTGGGTGGCGTAACCACTGCGGTCGCTAATGTCATGGCGGGTATTTTCACTACATCTGTTGAAAAGGCTATGGAAGCACAAAAGAGAACCATACCTTATGCGCAGACAATGGGTGTTTCCGCAGGACAAGCCATGCGCACAGCCTTTGGAGAAGGTAGTTATGCCGTTGGTGCTCTTGGAATGAATGTAGGAGAGTATATTCAAAGACGTGCTGCGCTTATCCGTGCCGCAGGAGGAAAGGAAGAAACGGTTGCGCCCGTACCGGAAACACAAAGTTTGATGGCTGTACAGCGTTTATATGGACTTAGTGACCGTACTGTAATGGGAATGCAAGGGGCGATGCGTTTTGCCCGTACAGAGGAAGGACAAACTGCTTCTTCATCTGCTATTATCCGTTCGTTTGAACAGACAATGAAACAGCTTCAAATCCCTCTTAGCGAAATCGCTTCTACGATGGATGAAAGTATGACTACTTTTATTCGTTCTGCCGATGATATTCTTTCTCGTACAGGTGAAATAGATGCAGCAAGCATAGCTTCTATCATGCGTGCTGTTCGTTTGCAGACCGGAATGGAAGGTAGGCAATTGGAGCGTGTACAGCAGGCTTTTATGGGGCAAGGGATTTCACAAGATGATGTAACGCAAACTCTTTTGCTTCGTGCAACACAACAAGCCACAGGATTGACAAATCCTTCTGAAATTCTTGCAGCTATGGAAGATTTGTCAAGAGGTGAGGGGGATAAAAATATAATGAAGCGGTTTCTTGAATCATTGAAGGAAATATCGGGAGGAAGTCTTGAAATGCTTCGCCATTTGATGCGAGGGGCATTTACAAACCTTTCCTATACGGATATTAATAAGATTACTGGACAAGGGGATATTGACTTTGGAGAATTTTATAAGAAAGTGGATGAATCCAGGCAAGCACTTAGGGAACAGAATGACCCAACAAACAGGTATGAACCTACTGCTGCCGAAAGAACCGTTACGTCCGGCGAAAAGATGATGTCCACTTATGAAAACAGAATGATTGGAATTGGTGAAGCGAATATAGACAGATTGGGCAAGATACTGAATGCTATAAATGCTATGTACACTGCTACAGCTAATTTTCCTACAGCGTTGGAAAAATTTATATCAGAAAATAAAGAAAAAATTAAGGATGGTGGCATGGATTTATTATCATCCGCACCATATGGAATTGGCATGATTCCAGCAGCATTATATAAGATAGGGTTGAAAGAATTGGTTAAATCTTTAGCTTCGGAGGACAATAAATAATGGCAAAAAAAGATAACAGCAAAACAAGCGTACCACCAATATACCCACTTCCGGCGTATAAATACTCCACTATACAGGATTTTATTGATATATGGCAAAAGGTTATTCCTACTGGGAAGAAAAAATATACTCCATCTGATTTATTGAAGGTAAAGAACGAAAAGGGGGTTTCTAATCTTGATATTATTTGGGGAACTTATGACAAAGAGGAACAAGCGAAATATAAAAGTGATTATGATTCCGGTACGCTGCCTTATGTAAAGCAAGGAACAACTTTGTTCTGCCCGAAAGATGATACGCCATTATCCCTTACAAAAGCCGCAAAAGAAGGCCAATTTGTGTCGCAAGGAAGTTTTAAGGCTTATTGGGGAGAAAACTATGAAAGCCTGATAAGTGATGAAGAATATTTGCCTGACACAAGCGTTACATCTTCTCTGAAAGGAACAGGGATAAACGCTAAGATAATTTCCATGAACGTAAGGGTATGGGTATATATCAAGGCTTTGGATAAGGTTATGGATTTGTCCCCTTATGTTTTGCAGGTAGTAACGACAAAATCGAAACAGACTGGAGAATTTACCGTTTTACTATCACCTTTTTATGCTAATGAAAGTTCTTTTGCTTTTGGAGAATCTATTGTAGAACAGTTTAATCTTGTTTCCAATGAGGGAGCGCAAGTCAAATCTTTTCAAGAAAAGTTTATCCAGAATAACGATATAGTCTTTATCCGGTTCGAACGTTTGAAAAAGGAAAAATCAACAGGAGATTTGGATTTAGGAAAGCAAGTGAACTTGGAGATTCCTGTTTCTAAAATAGCCAAAAACAATATTTGGGATATGATAGGATTTGTGGACACTTGCACATCTTCTTTTGAAGCACAGGGAAACGTAAAATCCATCACAATAGAAGGAAGGGATATAAGCAAACTCTTTATGGAGGACGGGTGCTATTTCATTCCTTTATTGAATGCTACTGATACCTTTTCTCATTGGTACGAAATGAGTGAGGATAGTATTTGGTTTAAAAGGAATGTCCTTACAGGAGCTTTTTCAAATCTTTTATGGTCATATGCAGAAAAGCCTATACGGGAGTGCCTATGGTTTATTGTAAATGTCATGTCAACAATAGGAATAGCCAAAAATAGTGTATTTGATTCCTGGCAAGACAAAAGAACAGAAGGATATGATATTGGAGCAAAAGAAAAACGTCCTGTTAATGGTGTTTGGCAGATAGTAAAAGTATTTGTGGAGGATATTCTCGAAAAAAGGGTTCTTATTGATTCTTCCATTGCCAATCCGAACGGTACGTTATTGGAGTATATGACGAGGGTATGTCAGTTTCCTTTGGTGGAATTTTACTTTGATACCTACGTTAATACGATAGATGTGGTTGTAAGACAACCTCCATTCAATAAGGATGCTATTTTGGGAGCTTATAAGAATGGGCAGTATGTGACGATTGCTTCCGACAATTTGCAAGGATATGATTTGTCTTATGATACAAGAAGCTATTCTTGGTATCAGCTAAGAGTAATGGATAATCATGCTGGGCAAAGGAATACGACAAGTCTTGCTTTTGTTCCTATTGTGTATTTGGATGATTATGCCGAAGTGTTTGGTAACAAGAAAATGTCCTTTACAGATCAGTATTTGAACTACAAGGAAACGGACGGAGTGAACAAGACGCAGACACTTGCTAACTTTCAAGAAGCTGCGTTAAATGATCTTATATACATTATAGAATCAACAGCTTATCTTCCTTTTACGAGAACAGGTACGATTACGATAAATGGGGATAGAAGAATAAAGGTCGGTACATTTGTTTACTTTGAACCGACAAATGAATTTTTTTATGTGTCCTCTGTGATCAACAATGTTTCTTTCTTGGATGGGAATTTGCAAAGACAGACTATTATGCAAGTGGAAAGAGGTATGTACGTTCCTATTCTTTCCAATTCTTTCTCTTCTGTAAAGAATAGACAGGATAACGCAGGGGAAGAAAGTAAGGATGTGAAACCGGATTATTTCAAATTGGTTGATTTGACGGAAATGAAAAATGCAGCTAAAGTGGCTCAAAAAGACCAGATCGCTACGCTTGTTTCTCCAAAGGTGGATAGAAAACAATTCGAGTATTTCTTAAATCGCAAAATGTTCAGTTAGGCATGGCAGGAGGAAAAGTAAGAAAATTGAATGCGTCACCCGAAGCGATTTCATTCGGGTTCATAGTTATTCCTAACGGAGTGGACAGGGATTTGTATGTGGAAACCTGTTTAAGGAGAGGTCGTGTTTCTGTCATGGGAAATGGGGGAGCTTTCTTTCGGGATATTTACATAACAAATGAAGTTTTGGCTAATATCGAGTTCCCGGAGAAAGAAAATGAACAAGGGTCGGCAGTAGTGATAGCAAGTAATCCGTATGACGGTATTCCTATTGTGATAGGGAGTTATCCGAGAAACGACCAATCTCCTATGTGGAAAGAGAATACGTTCCAGTTCCGAAAAACAGTAGGGAATGTGACCGCATCCTTATCTGTTGATCCGGCTAATAATGCAGTAATTGTTTCAATTAATTCTCCTGAAAAAGCATCCGTAAAGGTTCTTGCTACAGGTTCGGAAGAATCGGAAGTGAATGTTGAATCCACTGGAAGCGTGAATGTAACCGGAGGAACAAATGTTTCCGTAAAGGGATATACGCAGATAGAAGCAAAGGTTGTGAATCCAGAAAAACCGGAAGAAGAGGAAAGAAAAGTTTCTATGGATTTGGAAAAGGTTTATTTCCATTGGAAAACAGAGGAAATGGAGCAATCTTTACAAGTGGATAACACAGGTGTTGCTGTGAAGATTGGTGAAGATGTACAAAGCACAATAACTAAAGAACAATTAGATTTAAAGACAGGAGAATCTACTTTGAAAATGAATAATGATATTATTGAGTTCAATGGCGGAGGGTTGAAAGGTTTGGTTGAATTGGATAATCTTACAAGTAAATTAAATGGTTTTGTAAATACATTCAATTCTCATACCCACAACGTCCCGGCAGGCTCATTTCTTGTTGGAGCAACGGCTGGCGTGCCAAGTCCCGCTCCTGTTCCTGTTACATCTCCTATGCAGACGGCACAAAATTTCGTTGCTTCTGATTATGAGAACGAAAAGATAACACAGGGTTAGGATATTGAAAAGAAATTCGTACTTTTGAACAAGTTAAAATTATAAAGCCGTGGCAGTTTTGGATTCAGTAGTAAAAACAGCAAAATCGACACTTAAAAATTTGGGACGATCCATGATGTCGGCACAGTTCCCGAATGATTTTGAAGTGTATATGTGTTCTTTGGAGTTGGCAGATTCCAAAGGAAACACAATTGATGTCTTTACTTTCCCTATCAGCCCGGAGAGTATAGATAAGAGTGAGCCGAAAAGAACAACGGTAGTCAATACGGCAGGAGGTGTAACCGTTCTCACTTCCCCTGTTTTCATGCCACAGACAATCACGATAAAAGGAAATTTCGGAAGAACATTCAAGATTCTTTTAAGCGGTTCGGATAGTGTTTCTTTGACAGGTGCAGCTTTTAGCATATCGGCAGGAAAGCGTTATCTCTATCAGCTACAAGGGAAATCTACAAGCTCTCTTAAAATGCCTTCTTTCGATGCCGGCATTAAAACAGGATATGGCTGTATCAAGATATTACAATCTATTATAGATAAAAGCAACGGAGTGGATGAGAACGGATTTCCCATGAAACTTTTCTTCTATAACATGGCACTTGGTGAGAGTTACCTTGTAACAATCCCCTCACGTGGCGTTAATTTCAGTCAGAGCATATCAAAGAATATGATATGGGAATACAATCTTGAAATGACTGTTATAGCTCCTTTAGAAGCGGTTTCGGGAACAAGTGGTAGTAAAGGTTCGCTTTTGGAAATGTGCGCCTCTAATGTGATACAAAAGGGCATAAATGAATTTGCAAGTTCAATCTCTAAAGGTCTGTTGGGTAATGGATAAGGCTTTTGAAAAATTTTACAACGTAACAGGATATGATATAAAGTCATATTTCCAGAAGTTCGTTGATTTCTGTACCAACGACTATCCTCTTATTGTGGACTATTATAGTAATGGTGGAGAGATGGACAAGGATTCTTTTTTGCGCCTTGTGGAACTTGTAAGGGAATCGGAAACGATTGAGCCTTTGTTTATTCTGCATGAAAATACTTTGGATGATATTTCCATGTGGGATATTCTGGACAACTTTACAGAAACACAGACAAAACTTTCCACTATTAAAAGTTCTGCAAGGTGGCTTAGAAGTTCTTCTTTGGATAGGAACAACACTTTGCAGATGGAAAAGACACTTCGGACAGGGGAACGGTTTGAAGATGTATCCAGACAGCTTAACAGTGCCAACCCGGAGGATGATTGGATGGATATTACAATACCACAATATATAGAGGAAACAGATTATTCGTTCTCTGATGGTGGAGGAAAGTTTTATGTCAACTTAAAGAATGTTGGAAACAATTATCTTGATACGGTTGTAGATGTTCTTGTCGGAGATAATATTCTCGGTCGTGATATAAATGTGAACTTTATCTTCGAGAATGACGATTTGAAGATAGTAGTAGGTGATGAAGCAATTCATCAAGCCTTAGATACTATTCTTTCTTCCCAAAAGGGAGCGATACCGGAGTTTAAAGATTATGGAATTGCCAATGAGTTCATAGGAACAACAGTAAATGCAATTCAGTATCCTTCTATTTTCAAGGATATAATGAATATGTTTCAAAGGGATTCAAGATGGGATTCTGTGGAATTGATAGATGTAAAAAGAGAGGAAGATGCCGTGTTCCTTTCTTTGCAATGTAAGACGGTGACAAAGAAAGATTATTTAGTAAATATTCCTATATAATTGATATTCAGATGATTACAAAAACCAGTGCAACGATAACAAATCTAAAGAATCTTTTTATAGAGATGTTTTTAGATAAGACGGTCAAAGTAAGCAATGTGGCTGACGGTTCGGTTGTGAACGCTACAGCATTTGGAGTGGCGAAGGTTGCTCAAAAGGCGATGAAGGATATCGCCATAAAGGAAGCGCAGATATTCCCGGATACAGCCACAGGTGCTTATTTGGATAAGGCTGCTGCTTTGTATGGTGTAAGTCCTCGTAAGGGTGCTTTGGGTTCTTCGACATATATAAGGGTATCTGCTGATCCAGGTACGGTATATGACACTTCTGTTACTTTCGTAAACAAGAACGGTATTCGTTTTCAGGTTGATGAAGCGTTGACAGTTGGAGAAAGTGGTTATGGGTACGTGAAAGTGAGAAGCGTTAATGCAGGATACTCAACGAATGTACCGCCTAACAGCATTACGAATGTTTCTCCGCAGCCACAAGGACATATTGAGTGCACGAACGAATATTACGCTATCGGAGGTCGTGATAGTGAGGATGATGAAACATTTAGAATCCGTATCAAGAACAATCTGAATATCCTTAGCAAGAATACAATAGAATACTGGACACAGACACTTAACAATATAGATGATCGTGCTTTAAAAGTAATGACAGCCGGATTGGACGAAAAGGGGATATACAATCTTTATATCGTTTCACAGAACGGAATTTTCTTTACAGAGGAAGAACTTGATACGCTTCTTGAAAGTGTACAGGGTTATTTTGGAATTTCTGAATTGAATATTGAGGGAAAGGCAGTTGGTATAGGTATTAAGAATATTGATTGGTTCTATGTAGGTTCAGAAAGAGGATTGGATTTCCGTGTACAGCTTCAACCAGATTATGATGTTGCTACTGTTCGTCAGAATATACAGATAAATCTTACAAAATATCTTGATTTCCGTTTTTGGACACCGGGTAAAATTGTGGAATGGGACGATTTGCTGGATATTGTAAAAAAGACCGATGGCGTAAAATATGTGCCGGACGAGTATTTCTTTCCGTATTACGATCAGCAAGTCCCGGCAAATCAGCTTCCGCGTATAAGGGGGTTTGTGATGCGCGACCAGGACGGAAATATTTTGTACGATTCTGATAGCAACCTCTCTCCGTTGTTTTACCCGTCTGAACCGGAGGATTTGTTTGTAGGCATCAACGACAGCTCACTCAACCTTTATCAAGAGGTTTATTTCAATGTGACAGATTCGGAAGGTGGCACTGTGGAAGGTGCAAATATTTCTATAGGGAACAATGCTGTTATAACAAATGACAATGGGCAAGCTATTATCCAACTTGCAAACGGACAGTATGAATATATTGTTTCCGCTTCGGGATATATCCCCGTAGAAGGAATGTTTGTAGTGTTGAACGGTAGTGTTTCCATTGATGTACAAATGGTTTTAGCTCCTTATACGGTCACTTTCCATGTGACGGACGAAAAGGGAGGGGTTGTTCCTTATGCAAATGTAATGATGGATAACAGAACAACCACTACCAATTTGCAAGGTGTGGCTTCTTTGTCCGCAAGGAACGGGAACTATCCCTACACTATTGAAAAGTTGGGATATGATGAGTATTCCGGCAGTGTAGTTGTGGATGGTAGAGATAAAGAAGTATATCCTGAATTGGAATTTAAGGTATGGACGATTACTGTCATTGTAAAGGATAAGGAAAATCAGCTTGTACCGAATGCCATTGTAAAGGTGAACAATGGAGAATATCTTACGAACCAGCATGGAGAGGCGGAAATACCACTTGTAAATGGTGAATATCCTGTAACAATCGAAAAGACAGGGTATGATACTTTACAGGGGGAAATTAAGGTCAACAACCAGAATGCGGACGTTACCTTTGAGATGGATTTCTTTTTATACAATGTGGAATTTAATATTTCGCAGGTAAATCAGGGGAATCCGGCAGAAGGAGCTACAATCAAAATAGAAGGACATCCGGGAGTATTGAATGTAAACGGTTCTGGACAAGCTACTATAAAATTAAAGAGTGGAAATTACAGCTACACCGTGCGGAAAAAGGGATATGATGATTTGACCGGATCGTTCAACGTAGAAGGACAGGATACATTTATTCAAAGAACCCTTGTATTGAGACATTATAATGTGGTTATTACTGTTCTTGACAGTGATAACAGTAGTCCGGTACAAGGAGCAGCAGTAAATATCAATGGTTCTTCTTATCCTACAAATAAAGGAGGGCAAGTTGTTGTAAGCCTTCAAAACGGGACATATCCTTATACCGTAACAAAGTCGGGATATTATGACGGCAGTTCTTCGGTTACTGTTCTTGACAGTGATAACAGTAGTGTAATAAGTTTAAAGGCAAGACTTTACAATGTCATAATGACGGTAAAAAATCCATCGAAAGAACCTATTAAGGGGGCTACAGTGGAGATAAATACAACGTCTTATCAGACACAGGATAATGGTGAGGTGTCCTTGCAGTTAAAAAATGGTACATATCCGTTTACGGTGGTTGCCAATGGTATGGACGATTATTTAGGCGAGCTGGAAGTTGTAAGTGCAGATATTCCGTCTTTTCCTGTAAATATGGAGTACAAGAAATACGATATTGTATTTACTGTACAGACAGATGAAGGTGTTGCAATTGAAAACGCTAATATTCATATCAACGAAAAGGACTATCAGACTTCGCAGGGTGGTTTGGTAATGGTTCGTCTTTCTGACGGTCAGTATCCTTATACGGTAACGAAGGAAGGTTATGTTCAGACACAAGGTAATGTGGAAGTTTCCGGTAGCAACAAGAACGTATTAGCTCAACTTACCCCTATATCATATAATATTACGTTTGTAGTAAAAGATAACATGGCTTCGCCCAATCTTTTGCAAGGAGTGTCTATTGATATAGAAAATGAGGACAAGACAGTTACCACAAATGCGTCAGGAGAAGCGATAATCAGTCTAAAAGCTGGTAAATATACCGCTTCATTCATGAAGAACAGCTATAAGACTGAAACTCTTTCATTTGAAGTAACTGGAGAGGCTACGTTTACGCAGATATTGAAGAAGATATGGAATCTTACCTTTAAAGTGACCTCCGCAGGAAAATCAGGCTTAAAAGATGTGACCGTCAGTGTAAGTGGATCGGCCATATTAAGTGGAAATACTGTAAGTCTTAAAACAAAAGATGATGGAACAACTGATCCTGTGCAGGTAATAAACGGTGCTTATGATTGGAATGCGTCACTCACAGGATATTCGCCGGAAGAAGGAGTGGGAAGTGTTCAGGATGCCGATCAGGAGAAAGTGATAGAATTGACTTATGGATTTGAAACTACATTTACAACTTCACCAGCCACACAAGGCGTTGAAATTACTATTGATGGTAATGATACAATTACAACGGGGCAAGACGGTATAGCAACAATAAATCTTTCCACAGGAACGCATACTTACGCTTATTCAAAAACAGGTTTTTTAAACGGGACAGGAAATGTGCGAATCGAAGAAGCTGAAAAAAGTGTACAGATAACACTTGTTCCCGGAGCGACAGTTACATTCCATACAAAGGTAGGAAATTCTGCTTTGGCGGATGTAAAGATAATTGTAGGACAAAGTAGCGCAAGGGCACTTCCTGAAACCATTGTAACAAACAGTCAGGGTATCGCGGCAATTGATCTTCCTACAGGGGATTATCAATATCAGATTCCTACTACAAGTACGGATAATCCTAATCTGGCGGAAGTGCCAAGCGGAACATTTAGTGTGGCAACTACCGCAAGTACCATTGAATTGGATTTAGCTGATTATGTAAAATATAACGTTACTTTTCAGACTGTTCCGTTTACGCAAGATGTAGCTATAAGTTTTGCTAAGGTAGAATCTCCAGATGCACCCGTTGCAAGCGGAACTACTGCTTCTGATGGTATTCTTACTTTGGCTTACAAGAACGGACAGTATGTTTATACAGCAAAGAAATCCAGTTATAAAGATGTAACAGGTGAATTTACAATTGCAGACAGAGACCAGAACATAACGGTTGAGATGCTTCAAATTTCAACGGTTACATTTACTGTAAAAAGTCAAAATGATAGTTCTCCTATTGAGAATGCCATTATCGAAATGGCAGATCGAAGCGATTCATCTAACAAATACAAAGGGACAACTAACTCGTCTGGCGTAGCTACTATGACGTTTAATGGCGGAGAGTTTGAGTGGTCACAAGATAGCGATGCGGATTTTTCCGGTTGTCCTGTTTTTCAAGAAGATGAAAAATATCTTGTTCCATCGGAAGGCGTAACAACAGATCAATTAAAGACCTATTTCCCCAATGGTGTAATTGTCTCTCCATTGACAATTGTTCAGGATAAGGATAATAGTAGTGTTACGGAAAGTCTTACCAGAATTTACAACTCAAATAGGATAGATGGCTGGGAAGGAAGTTGGGATGGAACGAAAAAGAACCTTACTTTAACGAGTGTAATCAAGACATCGACAGCTTCTACAGAGACTTATGTTTTGTTTAATGTGGATGCCGGACTTATAGGGTTTTCGAATGGTCTTTTCCAAATTGGCGCAGAAAAGACAGTGGATTATCACAAGGCTTTGGATTTTGGTTTTAAGGTAAGTGGCGTTTCGTCCAATCTGAAGATAGTTATAACTTATGGCTCGCAAAACGCTCCCTTAACGGTGGAGATGGAAAATGATGTAATTCAAAGATTCCAGCTTTCTGATCTTTTGTTGGATACAAAAACAATAGGTAATTCTACCATTTGGTCAGTGCATGTGCAATCTTTTGACGGAGGTACATTATCCGCAGATGATTTGAAAAATCTGAATATTACATTCTCTTTCTATGGCAAAAAGGCAATAAGTTCAGATATTCCGGCAAATAAAGTTTTGCACGGAAGCTATGATTATACCGTTACCCCACCTTCTCCTTTGGAAGTACAATCAGGCACGTTGAATGTAAATGCACCTGCCATCAACAAAGAAATTTTGATTGCAAATAATGTAAATGTAACATTTAAGGTAACTTCAAAACAGTCTTCACTTATTCGCCCTCAAATAGGTGATTTTGTATATGGCGACAAAACATGGTCAACTGAATTGGACAGTACTAAAACTTGTGTCGGTGTCATTACTGATGTAAGAAGCAAGGATTTTGATTTTATTGCTTTGCGAAATGTGGACGCGGCGTTTTGGGCACAGACATTAGGCATTATTCCTAATGTAGTTACCGAAACAAATGAATCTTTAGCCATGTGTGACTTCGCAGGTAAGACAAATTCTCAAAGCATCATATTAGCGAAACCAACGGAAAGCACGGCGGCACATCAGTGCGCAGCTTATTCTACAGAAGGATTTGGAGCGGGTTCTTGGTTTTTGCCTTCTTGTGGGCAGTGGAATGTAGCCCGACTAAACAAAACCATTATAAATAGTTCAATAAGCATAGCAGGTGGAGCTATTGTTGGTAGTTCTATATTCTGGACTTCAACACAATATAACGAACGGGTCGCTTGGAGTGTTTATTGGGCTGACTCTGCATCCAGTGGTTATACTAAAACCAATCCTTGCAATTCTCGTCCTTTCTGCACCTATGAATACAATCCTGTTCCAAATGGTGTATATATTTATGATAAGGATAATAATCGTTACACAAAAGAGGAATGGGCATCATCTGGTAAAGGAGTGTCTGCTGTATGTGGTATAGGCATTTCAACCGATACCAATTCGTTTATGGTATCGACAGCCATAAGTGCCCAAAACTACGCTTTTGGGGGAAAAGGCACTTTGATTAGCAATACACCAATATTAGATATCAATGTAGCATCCTCAGACTTATATAAAGCAACGCATGGTTTCATTTATACCGACACGACAATATCTCAATTGAGAACTGGCAATGCACCTGCGGCAGAATACGCCAAGACATATATGTTTGGGAATGGACAGAATGGCTATTTACCTTCATATGGCGAGGTAACCACTCTGTATTCTTACAAAACACAAGTGGAAGAGATTTTGCGCATGTTGGGTCTTTCTTTATGGGGAAGTGCATCTATTCAAACTTGCACCCAGTATGGGACTTCAAATAACGCAACTCTTTATTGGCTAAATGGAAATTCTTTTCAACCAGGTAAAAATAACAGTTTTAAAGTTTTGCCTTTTACCCTTCTTCCTTTATCTAACATAGCAATTCCTATTCAGAACGCTCTTGTAAAAATGACATCTGCATCAAACAATTATCAGCAGAACGCAAACAACAATGGAGAAGCTGTTATTTTCGCTGCATTAGGCGTTGATTATGATTATGAGGTCAGTGCTGGTGGTTATGTAACGCAGAATGGGAAAGTCGGTGTATTAAATGAAGCGAAAACAATTGAGGTTACTTTGCAACCTGCAAGTGAGCTTACAGTAGTTGTCCATAGGAACACATTAGACGGGGCAACTGACATTTCCGGCGTACAGGTTGTTGTGACTGAAAATAAGGAAGGAGGGGTACAGGTGGCTTCCGGTACAACTTCACAAAACGGGACAGTCGTTTTATCTGTACCGGACGGAAGCTATAAAGTAACTTTTTTTAAAGATGGATTTGAAAGCAAAGAGGAAACGGTTGAAGTAAGCGGGAAAACTGCGCTTAACACCTTCCTTCTACAAATATACAGTGCCATTAATGTTCAGGTAAGGAGAGTTGGACAAATGCAAGGTATGCCAAGTCAAATCCAACTAAAGGACAGTACGGGACTGGAAGTGATTCAGACTAAAAATATAACCACTACCGTAACGTTCACCAACGTTCCTTATGGACAGTACATTTTATACGTTCCGGAAGGGGATTTTTCAAAAGAGACTTCACAAAGTGTTACAGTAAACAGTGAAGGAATGCAGGTGCAAGTAAACCTTATCCCTCTTTATAATCTGGTTGTAAAGGTATTGCCTTCTGGTGGTAACGTTACTTTCACTGGTTCGGATGGTGTTCAAAAACAGGCTTCGACAAATGTTTTAAACAATGCAGCGTTTTACAAGATTCCTGCTGGAAATTATTCTATTAATGTTACAGGAGATGCCGGGTTTGAACCTATCAATACAACAGGCGTAATTGAACAAACAGCTGAACAAACTGTGAATCTGGAATACACCTTATCCAAACCGAACAAGTTGGTGCAGATAACAAGCAACCAATCCTCTTACCAATTAGATACATCATACAAATACGTTTCCCTTTTGATAGTTGGGAGGGGAGGTGAAAAATTTGAGTATTGGTCATCCTGGGATGAATTTGCATTGATGGGTGGAACAACTGGACAAATTGTGTATATTCCTAATATATTGATGTCGGATATTTCAAATGGTCAAATAAATAAAATTACATTTAGTGGTGACCCAAATGTAGGAGTTTGGACGGATGGGACGGAGTATTCCATAAAATTAGGAATGACAACTTATGAACACAAAGCCTATAATGGAAATGGTAGTGCTTACAATGATGCCGATTATTCTATGCCACAAGAAAGTAGATTGGGCAATTATTCTGTATATAACGCAAAAAGTTCCGGTGGTTTTACTGCCCACATGAGGGGTACATTCTATTGTAGTGGAAGTTATGGAAGTCAAAACGCAAAAGAAGAAAGTGCTTCCAATTTAGGACCAAGAATGCAACCGGATGGAGCGCCGGGCGGAGATGGCAGATATGGATATAAAAGTTCCTATGAAAATACTGTTTTTGGAGACATAACTGAACCTATTCAATCCTTAGTTGCTATCCCTGTCCAATCTATTTTTGGAGGTACAAGTAAAGGTGAAATAGGATATCTGAACACTCTATCTGGAAAAAGAACTGGTGCGTCTTCATATGGAGGTGCGGGCTATGGCGGCTCTTATTTTACTTCTCCAGACGGAGGTAAAACAAGAATTGCTGGGTATGGCTCTGGACAAGAATGTTCTCCGGCAGATGATGATGCGGGAAATATTACGAAACCAGGAGAGGGTATATTTTGTATATACTACCACAACGAACCTATTTGATAAACTAAAAGGAGAGTTTAATTGCTCTCCTTTTTTTGCTTTGATTATAAAAGAGGTACAAACTTACCGTGTTTGTTCGGAAAAGATTATCTTTGTGACAAGTAATTACTTAGATAAATCAAATTTAAAAATTTTCATTGCAATGGATATAATCAAAAGAACAGTAACAGCTAATTCCAATAAGCTGATAACTACTAATGGTGAAGCTGCACCTTCTTTAATCAGTAGTGCATGGAACTTATCTGATATTAACGAAGATATTGTTCTGACCGATCAAAACGGACAAGAAGTTCCGTTTATAATCGTCCCTCTTTCAGAAGGAACAATTAAAGTAATCTTGACAGGTGGAATGGAATACACCATTTCAGAAGCGGAAGTGAGCGCAAATTTGGGGTCACCTCTTATGTACATGGTTCAGAAGATTTTGAAAGAAGGGACAACGGCAACCAATCTTAGTATAGGTTTTTAAGGAAAGGAATTGACAATGAATTTAATAGGAAATATTAATGCAATTCCTTTTAGGAGATTTAGGGGAGGGGGTGGAGTAGCTCCTTTTCCATCTATTCCTGGTATGATTGCAAGGTATTCAGCATTAGGTCTCACTAATGAGCAGATGAAAGAAAATCCTGTATGGGTAGATAAGACAGGTAATGGTCATGATCTACAGTTGAAGAATTTCGCTTGGGGTGGAATGAGTGGGGTGGGTGGATATACAGAGAACTATAATAGTAATAAATGGCATAAGGTAGAAGCAAGAATTGATGCCACTTGGACTTATAAGTCTTTTAATGCAAGATCAATAAAGGATAATAGAGCAGCTCAATTATTTTATCAATCATCACTAAGTGGTACTGGATTTAGGGTTTTATCATGTACTATCAAAGTTTCTGGTTTAACAGACGGACAAGGAATTGAATATGTTTCTAATGGAACACAACAATTTGTTATAATGAGAATTGAAAATGATGGTATATATCATCTACCAAGTTTTGATTTTGGAGCTAAAAATGCTTATTACGGATTCAAGTTCTTAAAATTACAGGAATCTTGCAATATCACCATCGAACAACTTCCCCTCTACCCAGGCTTTATCCTCGGTGACGGAGTAGACGACTTTGCAGTTACAGAGAAGGAACTTAACTTCGAAGATACCTATACGGTGTACACGGCGTTTATTCCGTTTCAGAATAATCCGACAAGAAATATGATTTTGTGTGGAGCTGATAGCAAAAAAACTTTTTCCATGCAATATTCGTCTTTGGTTTATGTATCTTTTATAGCGGGTAATAACTATTATATAAATGCTAATTTTGTTAATGGGCTTAATTTGTTTGCTTGTAAACGAAATGGTAATAATATATGTATTAAGAACTTATTAACTAATAAAGTTGTAACAGGTACGTGTGGGGACTGGGTGGAAAACGCTGGGCTATATTATTTATGGAAGAATGCAACTTATGCATCTTTTGCTAGAGCAGCTATTGCTGGTCAAACAATCTGTAATGGATATTTCTCTACCGATGAAGACGATGAAAAGGTTCTCGATTGGTATAAAAAGCAATATCCCTGGCTCTTTCCCGACCAAGCATGGACTGTCACCGGCAAAACCAACGAGGACGAAGATCGTGCTACTATTGCCAACATTACGGGCAATGGTAATAATCTTGTGCTGTCGAATTTTGGGTTTGCAGAAGGGAGTGGGTATGGGGAATACGCTTACAATTTCAGTGATACATCTTGGTTAAGCATTCCAGATTATGGAGTCATATCGGATAAAACCAGCAAAAGTTTTAATATAAAATCTTTTGTTTTAGCTGATTATCCTGTACTGTACACTGCTGTAAATAAAGATTCATCAATTAAAAAAGTAAAAATAAAAGTAACTAATTCTATTCCTGGATTTTATTTCGGAAATAAGCCAGCTAATCAAATAATTGATTTGAGTACAGATGGAATTTATGAAATACCATCTTATAATTCTCCTAATGATGTTACTCAATATGGTTTTAGATGCTCTAATGTAAATGATTCCTGTGACATTACTATAGAGCAAATCCCCGAATACGAAGGATATCTGGTTACTGATGGGGTGGATGATAAGATAACTTCGTCTATATTTGAAATGGGTAATGATTGGACTGTAATAGGAGATTGGGAGCTTATAAATACAGGGAAAAATGACAATGCTGGTATTGTAAAATTTAATAGTATAGTCATTTATAATTATAATCCAATACTTATTAACATAAAAAATGGTAGAAATAATTTGATTCCCGATCAAAATACCGCTAATGCAATTTGTTCTGATGGCAGGATTTATTCAAAAGACTGGAAAGAATCTATTTATAATGAAGAAACGGAATCTACCAGTAAAAATCTCTTAACTATAGGATATTCAGGTAACATATATACTAAAATTGCTTTCAAAAACTTAGCGATTTATCCTACAGTCCTCTCCAGGGAAGATTGTATCAAAGCATATAACTATTTACAAACTTTAAAAGCAAAATAATTATGGTGTACGCAATAGTAGATTTATTATGGGCAAAATCACATGGTATTGAAATACTGCCCGAAATGAGAACAAGTATAGATCAGAGTAAAGTTATTCTACATGAAGAAATGTTAGTACCTTTCGAAGATGAATCATTTCCAAGATATTCATTTAGTGATCCAACTTTTATTGAATTGTTAAATAGTGAAGAGTGGACTAGTACAGAAGAAGAACCTGTAATTAATAGAGGCTTTAGTCGTATCTTAACTTTGAATGTTCTTAATGAAGAGATTACTAAAGAAATCAATACATACGATCTTACTCCAAGTGAAGCATTGCAAGTTAAAGATCATTATCCAGAATGGGTTGCAGGTATCACTGTTAAAGTAGGAGAAAGATATTTATCTGATAATGTTCTTTGGGAATGTATAAAAGAACATACTACTCAAGACAATTGGAAACCTTCTATGGCTACTGCAAGCTTGTGGAAAGTAGTAGATGAAAAACACAAAGGTACTATAGATGATCCTATTGTTTACATTCCACCTATGGAAATATTCAAAGATAAATACTATATCCAAAATGGTATAAAATATAAATGTACAAGAAATAGTGGACAACCTCTTACACATGATTTGTCAGCTCTTGTTGGATTGTATGTTGAGAAAGTTTAATTATCAATAAGTTAAGGATGTCACAGGAAATTTACAATAAAACCGTGTTCAAACGGTTCTTTGAAGAAAATGATCCTGCTGTAATGGAATGGGCGGAGAATGTACTTGAAAAAGTATCTTCTCCCGGCATTCTTCCTACTTTTATAAAGAAGGATGGGGAGGATTTTAAGGCGTATTGGGAAACAGTCTGTCATATCTTTGCGCTTGTTGTCTTGTATGCAAAGCAATATAACGAGATTGATACGAACAAGATTCTGTTTGAACTTTTTATTGAAAACAGAGGACTTGTGACAGATGAAGTGGACACATTCGAACAGATGAAATATCTGTTCAACAATTATGTGAAGGAATATAGAAAAAGAGGAACACTTGATATTGTAAACAAGGAAGGCACGATACTTGGGGAGCTTCTCCGTCTTATTAGATACAAGACGGAGGATGAGTTTATATTTGCCCTTTTGATGTCTCGTGATACTGGATGGACAATGGGACATAGCTCTCCTACATGGAACAGGACAGACACGGTTCTGAATGTTACAAAAGGGTATGAGACAACGGAAAGCGTAAAAGATTTGAATGCCTATCCACTTGTGAACCCTACAGGTGTTGTTATTGTGGATGATATAGACAACGATGGTAACCCTATACAGGCAATGACTTTCGTTGGAAATGTTTTGGTGGGCATTTCTTCTGAAATTGACAAAACGAAGCTCCTTCCTATTTCCGAGAATCTTACTTATCAGATTTCTTTCAAAGCAAAGGTTTCTTCGACAAGTAACCAAAATTTGAAATTCGGTGTGGAAGTGTTTGACGAAGCTGTCCAACCTATGGTATGCAAAGAATCTTACGGAAGTGTGGAGAGCAATAATTTTGTTTCAGACAGCAAAGGAATCCTGGAGCTTCCTGTAGCCGGAGTGTATTATGAATGTCGTGCAATTCTTTCAAGAAAGAACAGGGTGTATGAAAAGCAGCTGGGACTTAACTTCCCGAAAGGGAGGGGTCTCCAAATGAAGGATGGAATGAAATTCTTGTCATTAAACCTTACACAAGACAGGTCAGTAGCATCACTTACGCCCGTATTTATTTATGATATAAAGATAAAACCGCTTTTTCTTCCGTTCTATCAAGGGAATTTAGGTGAAAAGGATGTAATAGCAGCTTATTATCTTAATAATTCCCTTGCAAGTGAGAACGGGGTAAAGAACTTTACGGAAGATTATCTTGTTGCCTATAAAAACATAATGGGCAGTGAAGATATCCGTCCTTTGAAAGAAAAGAATGTTATTTTCAAAGTATTGTCCGATAGAGGTTCTTGTATAGAGGGTGCTTCTATTTCCATTTTAAATAAGGTCCTTGTAACAAACAGAAACGGGGAAGCATCTATTGTGCTTTATCCGGGTGATTATTCTATTGATGTGAAGAAATCTTTGTTCATGGATATAGAAGATAGATTGTTTCAGGTATTGGAAGACGATGAAGAAACGCAGGTGGAATTATTAAGATAATAAGCTGCTATTACATCCTT
>OOAC01000640.1_pt1 | contig 29823 bp, 20 predicted proteins | sample 1671041 | NCBI WGS metagenome assembly OOAC01 (sample SAMN06348116, study PRJEB24527) | human gut metagenome | biome: human gut; feature: ankylosing spondylitis patient; material: feces | host: Homo sapiens | place: China | collected 2015-10 | reverse complement strand
TTCTGTATCATCCTTATATTTTAATTCATTGAGAGCTATCCCGGCACGCAGATTTTTCTCTAACTGAATCGGAAGATTTAAAATATCCGACAATCGTTTTCGTGTAAGATTTCCAAATTCATTATTAGATTTTGAAGTTGAAAATATATCTGCCAGCATTTTCTGTCTGGAATCCGGAGACATATGTGCTATTCTGTTTGCTTCCCTGATATTTTCCATCATACCCTCAGACACATTTTTATCCCTTTTTCTCTTTATATAATAAAGATATTTCTGAACTATCCTCTCGTTCTCATCTGCATTTTTCTTTTTTGTCCATGAATAAAAATCAGTCTCTGCCAAAAACTTTTTCAGGCTTACCATAGACTCATTGCACACATATTCAGTAATTATATCTTTATAAATATTTACATATTCCAGCGTTGTCAGGCTATACCCCTTAAATGAGGAAGTGTTCATATACATCCATTCCATAAATTCTTTTTCATCACTTCTCTTTCTCGCATCAAACTGCTCCATCAGATAATTGGTGGAATGTGTCTTTTCTAATTTTATCTCAAATTTCAGCCTTTTCTCGTAAGTTTCTATATTTTTTTCTGCATCCTCCCATGTCATACCGTTGACAAGTCCATACAGCCATATTACTTCATGATAATCATTAAACTGAACATCGGGTTCTCCAAGTCCCTCCATAAGCCACTCTCTCAATCCATTTTCAGACATCTTGAGGACATATGCTATCTCAAATATGTTTTCCCGTCTTGGCAATGTATATCCGTTTATGCCAAACCACCTTTTTACCGTTGGTACCGCCGCAAATCTCCTATCACCGGTAATCTTACAAAATAAGTGATAAGCCTCTGCTCTTGTCTCCCCGCTTATCTTTTTTGTCATATAATCCTTTTTTAGTACCTTTGATATTATAAATATATCAAATCTCATAAACTTATTTTGCTTTAATACTGTTTTTATCTCTTTTAAAAATTCGCCATCTAAATCTTTGTATCTCATAGTAATTCCTCATTCTCGCTTTATTTTCTGTCGTTATTATGGGATACTTCCCGCAAAATCAACATCTTTATTTTTTTTCTCATTTTTCTTAGTCTGAGTCTTTGGTACACTCGTCTTGGCTGGTGCACTTGTCTTAGTCTCATACGGCTTTGGAGTATTTTGTGTCTGTGGTGTCATTTTTATTTTTTCTCCTTTGCTTACCGTAATCTTTATAACAGTCTTGCTTTTCACCATTTTTCCGTGTTTAGGAGCCTGTCCTATTACAATACCTTTATCTTTTTTACTCTCTTTATATATTATCTTATACGAAAGTTTTTTATCTTTAATTTTTTGTATTGCATTCTTATATCCTTTTCCGACACAATCCGGCACCTTATATTTCTTTTCACCATTACTTACGGTGAGAACTAATGTTTTTTTCTTTCCTCTCTCGCATATTGTTCCATCTGTTACACTCTGTGATATTATCTTTCCCTTTTGAGTGCTACTGTATTTTTTGCTCCATTTGACAAGAATCGCCGTATCACCCTTTGCATCCAGCAGTTCTAATGCCTGCTGCTTTGTCATTCCCTCAAATGACGGCATATAATATCTGCTGTCCGGCTCTTTTGTCTCCTCCGTCTGCTGAGTTATCACCGGATTTGCAGAAACCTGTGCAACCGCCCCTTTGTTCTTTGTGAACATTCTTCTGTTATTTACGGCAAATCCCACAACAATACCTGCCATAGCCACGGCAATAAACAGTACCGCCATTTTTCCTATTGTTTTTGTCCTGTTATTTATCCTTATGTTAAAGCTAAACCTTTTTTTGTTATATAGTTCACTATACAACTCGTCCATACTCTGTATCCTGTCTTCTGCTTTTATCGACATTCCCTGCATTATCGCCTGTTTCTGTCTTTTGGTTAAATCTATATTTTCAATCTCCGACAAAGGCACAAGCCTGTCCTTAAGCATTCTCTCTATTGACTCATTAGGCTCTTTTCCCGTGAGCATAAAATACATAGTCGCACACAAAGAATATACATCAGACCAGCTCCCCTGCCTGCCTTTGCGAAGATACTGCTCCTCTGAGGTATATCCTCTCTTGAATGTAACGGTCAGGCTTTTATCCGTCATAACATTTTTTTCTCTTGCCGAGCCAAAATCTATAAGAACAAGCTGTTTTTCTTTTATCCTTATAAGTATATTGTCCGGGCTTATGTCCCTATGCAGGATTTTCGCATCATGAATTTTTTTCAGCGACCTGATAATAGGTTTCATCATCAAAAATGCTTCCTGCCCTTTTATCGCACCATTTTTCCTCACATACTCTTTTAATGTAATACCGTCTACATAATCCATAACTATATAAGCCGTATTGTTCAGATAAAAAAAGTCTCTGACAGAAACTATGCCGTCCAGAGAATGAAACTGCGACAGTATTGTTGCCTCACTGTAAAAGTCACTAAGACCTTTATTATATAGTTCACTGTTTTTTCCGTGATAAATGTATATACTGTAGTCATCCCTGCCACGAACATCTCTGCTTCCATAACTAAGAGGAAAATACTCCTTTATTGCAACTGTTATATTTAAAAGTAAATCTTTTCCTATATATGTAATTCCAAAACTCCCCTCGCCTATAACTCTGCCTATCTTATATCTTTCGTTTAGCATTATATCTTCCGGCAGGCAGCGTGGCGTGCTTTCACACATACTGTAAACCTCCTTTGCACATACTTAAATGTCATTATACACCCCCTATGTCAAAAATCGGTTTCCGTTTTTTTCAGTACCATTTTCCACATATAGAATACCACTTTCAACCCCCTCATTCAACTGGCAGAAAACTCATATTCAGGGTTATCTCACGCATAAAACGGGCTCGACAACCCCAAAAATGTAGATTTTTTTTGTAATTAGGTGATTTTTTCACACTTATATAAGAAAAATTTATTTTTTTAGTTGTTTTATATTTATACACATAATTATTTTCGGCAATTTAACATGTTTTTTCACCCTTTTATCGTTTTTGCATATAATCTAACTCAATTTTTTATATATTCTATAATGAAACTTTCTATAAAAGCCTTCTAATAATACTTTTGTTTTATTTTTTACTCCCATAACTTATTCTCTTAATACTTTTATGGCTGTTTTTAATATATCCATTACAAAGTCAACTTCCCTGACTGTATTTTCTTCACCAAGTGTAAATCTTATTGTTCCATCGGCATATTCCTTTGGAACACCTATACTTTCTATCACATGGGAAATCCCCGGTTCTCCTGTATTGCAGGCTGAACCTGCTGAAGCACATATTCCGTTCATATCGAGTATAATGAGCAGAGTCTCTCCCTCAATTCCTTTAAAACTTATATTCAGATTTCCGGGAAGTCTTTCATTTCCCGGTTCTGCACCGTTTAACCGCACATCTTCTATCTCATTTTCTATCCTTGACAAAAAATAGTCCCTTACATTTGCCGTTTTAAGATTTTTCTTATACATATTTTTAAATCCCTCTTCAACGGCTGCACCCATACCGACAATCCCAGGTACATTCTCCGTTCCTGCTCTCATATTGCTTTCCTGCTTTCCGCCATAGATAAACTTTTCTATATCACAACCCTTTGATATATAAAGAAACCCCGTTCCTTTCGGTCCGCAGAGCTTGTGCGAGCTTACACTCATCATATGTATCCCGCTTTTTTTTACATCAATCGGAATATGCATATATGCCTGAACTGCATCTGTATGAAAATAAATATTGTACTTTTTGGCTATCTTAGCAATCTCGTCTATAGGCTGAATCGTTCCTATCTCATTGTTGGCATACATTATCGAAATCAAAATTGTATCATTTCTTATCGCCCTCTCAAGATCCCTAAGCGAAATCACACCCCTCTCATCAACCGGAAGATAAGTCACTCTGTATCCCTGTTTTTCAAGTGCCTTGCAGGAATTGAGGATTGCATGATGCTCAATACAGCTTGTTATGATATGCCGTCCTCTTTTTCCTTTATATCTGCACGCTCTCACCGTTCCAAACAATGCCCAGTTGTCACTCTCCGTGCCACCACTTGTAAAATAAATTTCATCTTTAGATGCATTTATACTCTTTGCCACCTGCTTTCTGGCTGTCTCTATTTTTTCCTTACACTGTTGTGCAAATTCATATGCCCCCGATGGATTTCCATAATAAATTTCCAGACATTTTTTCATCTCAGCAACCGCCCGTGGACATACCGAAGTCGTTGCCGCATGGTCAAGATAAATCATACCGCACCTCTGCACCCGTATATAAAATCAATATATTCAGCATAATGCTGTTTGACACATGATAAATTTGAAATACATATAAGAAACTTAGCTTTTTACCGTTTGATAACTCTAAAATTTATATATTCATCATAATTTTATTCATCATCTGATAAATCTAAAATCTATATATTCATCATAATTTTATTCATCATATAATAAAATTAAATAATAAGTTTGAATGTGCTAAAGTGAGGAAGTTTTATGAACTCAGCCGCAAAAACAAAAAAAAAGGTAAAAAACAAACTTAAAAGCAATATAATAAAAGGAACTCTTATACTCTCCTGTGCAAGTATCTTAAGCCGCATAATCGGTTTCATATACAGAATATACCTCGCTGATATTCTCGGTGAACAACTGCTTGGTACATATCAGCTTATTTTTCCTATATATGTGCTGTGCTTTACGATTTACGGAGCTGGTATGCAAAGTGCCATATCTCAGGTTGTTGCGACACTCATAGGCAAAAATAACACACATTCTAAAGACGACGGTTTAAAGGGAAGCGTTTCAAAAGATATAACTCCACGCACGATACTTCTTGCCGGCACGATACTCAGCTTTATCCTTGCACTTTTTCTGTCCATTTTTATAAATTTCAACTCAAAGTGGATTGCCTGCAATATCCTCATGGTACCCGACTGTGACATCTATCTTAAACTGCTCACATATCTTTTCCCATTTTGCAGCATTTCAGCCTGCATCTGTGGATACCAATACGGACTTGAAAATGCAAAACCACCTGCCATTTCCGGAATAATAGAGCAGATAACCCGCATCTTATTTGTATTTATCGTTCAGGGCTTTTTCTCTGATAAAGAAATCTGCTGCCAGATAGCCGTGTATGGACTTACCGTTGGTGAATTTTTTGGTTTCCTCTATAATATGTCTACAATAAAAAATAAAAAACGCAACGATAAAAAACATATTTCCGACAAAAATATAAACAATGATAATGCCAAGCTGCACTCTGAAAGCCTGCATTCAAAAAGACAACACGCTTATAATGCTAAATCTGATAACCGGCAATTTAAAAGACAAGAATTAAAAAATAAAACTTTCAATAAAAGAAAAAATAAAATTTCTTTAAAAGAAAGTTTTAAACTGCTCCTGCCGGTATTTATTTCGCTAACATCAATAAAACTGACAATCTCTCTTTTACATAGTGTAGAATCAATATTTATTCCTGCTTCACTCGTAAAATACGGCTATACGATGAACGAAGCCTTAAGTGTGTATGGTATATATTCCGGAATGGCTATGCCATTTATAATGTTTCCTGCCACAATAACAATGGCAATATCAACAATGCTTCTCCCTGCTGTTTCAAAAGCGCACTCATCAGGAAACAAAAAACAGATTAAAAAACTTATCCGACGCACATCATATTTCTGTCTTGTAACCGGAATGGCTGCTACTATCTTTTTCCTGCTATTTGGAAACATCTGTGCAAGTCTTTTCTTCCACAACGAACTTGCCGGAAGATACCTTACCGTAATGTCTTTCTTATGTCCGTTTTTGTACCTAAACATGACCTACAGCAGTATATTGAATGGACTTGGCAAGCCCCATATGACCTTTGTGATAACAGTAGTATGCACACTCATAAAGATACTGTCACTTATGTTCTTTGTTCCTAAATACGGAATGATAGCTTATATCGCCGCATCTCTTATAGCAGAAGCATTGCTGTGCGTGATGCTTAGACATTATTGCGGATAGATTAAGATGTACCATGCGATAAACCCCATAGCATATTGGATTTTAGAAGCTTTCATCTAACCCTTGACAAATTCCCAAACATATACTAATATTAAAGGGAATTAAGAAGTAATTAAAACGACACTATCCGTATAGCAGAACGGTTGTCTTGAAATCAAATATTGGAAAGAATGAATCTAACCGCCATCAGTTTACCAGACCAGGGCGGTTATTTTCTTGCATTCTTACCAATCTCATACGCTGAACCACATAAGATACTAGCGATTCCTAATGCATAATAAACAGTTTGTAACGAAATTGTAATCATTGCAAGTGTCCTCCTTTCATATAAATTACCAAACAGGTTTTCTATATGTAAACAGAGCTTATACTCTCTGGTGGAAGACAACCGTCCTACCGTCTTAGATAGTGTTGTAGCTATAATATCACATTTGACAATTTCTGTCAAAAATTCCCAATAACAGAGAATAACAACATAACAAGCTGCTCACACCCAAAAGAAGTGTGGGCGGTCTGTCAACCCGTTGGCAGACTTTTACAAGCGAGCTGTCGCTGACCGATATACGACATAAATATAAAGGTCGGTTTGCAGAAGTATTGAGTTTGAGAGACTCTATAATCTCCTTCGCTACTGCTCTTGGCGTTGTTTGGTGTATCTCAGCCATTAAATGAGAAACATTATATCTATAGCGAGTCCCTACTTAGTGGGAAACTAACTGTTTTGTGCAAACTCATTATACCACTGAAAGTCCTGTACAATTTATTTTTTTGAAAAAGTTGTAAAGTGGTGATTTTGTAAATATATAAAGCAAAAAACTCTACCCATAAAGAGAGTATGTATTTACCAAGAAGATTTTCATATCTTCTTCATTCTTAAAATAGGGATAGTTGAGTTTACTTACTCTTCTATCCCTATTTTTTACGATTTTATACAAAGTTCTTTGCGGTAAATTTATTAATTATGATTTGTCTCCATGAAGTTCGTATTATCTCCATTTTATCTCCATTGATATATTAAAATATACTAATTTATATTAAAATATACTGGATTATCTAAGTTATCTTGATGTTAGATTATTCTATGCAGATTTCAGAAAACCCTGTTTTATCGTATTTCCGCCATTTCTAATCCCACGAATACGGTGTATTCTGATAAACGTAGTAGTTCAACCAGTTACTAAATAATGCATTTGCTGCACCTCTCCAGCGAAGTTTTGGCCGCTGCTCCGAATCATCATCCGGATAATAATTTTCAGGTACTTCTATATCAAGCCCTTTTGCTTTATCCCTTTTATATTCTGAGTCAAGCGTCATTCTGTCATATTCAAGATGACCAAGTACAAATATCTTTTTTCCGTCATGTGACACCAAAATTAGTTCTCCGGCTTCTTCGGACTCAGCAAGCACTGTTATGTCTTTACAGGCTGCTATCTCATCATGGTTGACTCCTGTATGTCTTGAATGTGGTGCATAAAACACATCATCAAAGCCTCTTAACAGGGGTTCTTTTCTGTGATGCACGATATGCTCATATATTCCAAATTTCTTCTTTGGCAGCATATATTTATGTATTCCATAATGATAATAAAGTCCAGCCTGTGCTCCCCAGCATATATGAAGTGTCGATGTTACATTTGTATTTGACCAGTCCATTATCTTTGTGAGCTCATCCCAGTATTGAACATCCTCATATTCCATATGCTCAATAGGTGCTCCTGTTATTATAAGTCCGTCAAATTTTCTATCTTTTACATCTTCAAATGTTTTGTAAAACTCATTCAAATGGCTTGCAGGTGTATTTGTTCCTATATATGTCGCTGTTGTCAGAAATGTAATCTCTACCTGAAGCGGTGTATTTGAAAGACTTCTAAGAAGCTGGACTTCTGTTTCTTCCTTTAGCGGCATTAAATTCAAAACTGCGATATATAAAGGTCTTATATCCTGAGATACCGCTCTTGTTTCGTCCATCATAAATATATTTTCTTTTTCCATTATCTTCTTTGCAGGAAGATTGTTTTGAACTTTAATTGGCATATTTAACGCCCCTTTCTCTTATTTATTATATAATTACGAAGTTTTTTTATTATTCATCACAATTTTATCGAAAACATATCGATAAATTCATCTTCTGTTATTATCTGCACTCCAAGCTCTTTTGCTTTTTTATTTTTTGATGAGTTACTTGTGCTGTCATTATTTATAAGGTATTTTGTCTTTGATGTGACGCTTCCCGTCACTTTGCCTCCTCTGCCCTCAATAAGCTCTTTTACCTCACTTCTGTTTGAGAAATGATTTACTGAGCCTGTTATTACAAAGTTCATACCCTCCATGTCGTTTGCATTATCATTTTCTTCATCTTCAAGCGTGACAATATCGAGCAGGTCATCTACCATATGGTTATTATTTTCGTTTGCAAAAAATTTTACAAATGACTCTGCTATTATCTCCCCGACACCGTCTATCTCTACCAGTTCATCTATTGAAGCGTGTCTTATTTTCTCAAGATCATTTGAAAATGCCTTACATACCATCTTCGCATTTGACAATCCTATATTCGCAATGCCAAGACTGTATATAAATTTTGCCGTTGTTGTTATTTTCGCTGTCTCAGCGGCTTTTACAAGCTTTTCATATGACTTTTCGCCAAACCCGTCCATTGATATTATTTCATCCTTATATCTGTTAAGTTTGAAAAGGTCAGCAAGTTCATGTAAAAATCCTTTTGATATGAATTTTTCTATGGTTGCTTCTGACATTCCATCAATGTTCATTGCATCACGGCTCACAAAAAGTGATATTGATTTGATTTTTTTTGCAAGACAATCCGGATTTTCACAAAATAACACTTCAACATCATTTTCTTTATGGATGGATGTTTTTTCTCCACACACCGGACATTTGTCCGGTATTTCAAGAGAACCGCTCTTTGTGAGGTTCTGTGCTATCTGAGGAATTATCATGTTTGCCTTATATACCTCGATAGTATCGCCTATTCCAAGCTTCAACTCCTTTACAATGCTTATATTGTGGACACTTGCCCTGCTCACGGTCGTTCCCTCAAGTTCAACCGGCTCAAAAATTGCAACCGGATTTATAAGTCCGGTTCTTGATGCACTCCATTCAACTTCCGTTAGTTTTGTCTTGGCAGTTTCATCTGCCCACTTAAATGCAATGGCATTTCTCGGAAATTTTGCTGTTGAACCGAGCGACTCACCATAACTTATATCATCATACAAAAGTACAAGTCCATCCGACGGAAAGTCATTTGTCTTGACTTTTTCTGAAAACCATTCTACTGTCTCATATATGTTTTTTGCCGTGACAACCTTATACTCAACTGTCTGAAATCCCTGTTCTTTCATAAATTCCATTTTATTTTGCTGGGAATTTTTAAAGTCGACTCCCTCAGCTTCAACAAGTGTAAACGCATAAAGTTCTACATTTCTTTTTGCCGTTATCTCATTGTTTAACTGTCTTACTGAACCGCTGCACAGATTTCTTGGATTTTTATACTGCTCCTCCTCTGATAATAAGGCATTTATCTTCTTAAACTCAGAGTATGTTATTATGGCTTCACCTCGAAGCACCATACGACCTTTAAACGGTATATTGACAGGCAGATTTTTAAACACTTTTGCATTATTTGTTATGACTTCGCCTACGACTCCGTTTCCTCTGGTAACTGCATTTAAAAGCTCTCCATTTTCATATGTCAGCACAACTGTAAGTCCATCCATCTTCCATGATAAAAGTCCCTCTTTGCCACCCAGCCAGCTTGAAAGCTCATCAACCTGTTTTGTCTTGTCAAGAGAAAGCATCGGTGACGGATGTGTCTGCTTAGGCAGTTCACTTAATACCTCATAGCCGACTTTCTGTGTCGGACTTCCTGCCAGCACAAGTCCACTTTCTTTTTCAAGTGCCGAGAGCTCATCATACATCCTGTCATATTCAAAGTTGCTCATTATCTCGTCTTTTCCCTGATAATAAACAGATGCCGCTTTATTCAATATATCAATAAGTTCTTTCATTCTACCTGTTTCTGCCATTGTTTCCTCCATACATACCATATAAAATATATTCATGTGTCATTATCTGCATATGAAAAAATTTATACATAAAAATCAATCGGATATTTGCAATCCGCTTTGATGCCTGTTTATAACACCGGCTGCTGTCGCAGCATATCTGAAAGGACTGTTCCTCTTATGATACCGCCAGCAGCTTTAAAGCATCTTTTTTAATTCTGATACCTCACGCAATGTCAGTTTACGGTATCTTCCTTTTTTGAGTCCGTCAAGAGTTATGTTCATTATTCTGTCTCTCCTAAGATGCACTACTCTGTACCCGAAATATTCACACATTCGTCTTATCTGTCTGTTTAATCCCTGTGTGAGTATGATATGAAAACTAAAATCATCTTCTTTCCATACTTTACACGGTTTTGTAACAGTATCAAGAATAGGAACTCCCTCTCCCATTTTCTTTAAAAACTCATCTGTTACTTTATGGTCTACCTTTACAAAATATTCTTTTTCATGTCCATATCTGCTGCGTAGGATTTTCTCCATAACATCACCCTGATTTGTCATAAGCAAAAGTCCCTCTGATGCCTGGTCAAGTCTTCCGACCGGATATATCCTTTTGTCATAGTTTATATATTCTACAACATTTTTTATTTTCTCACCGTTTTCCTCCGTTGCCGTTGTGCAAACGATTCCCTTTGGTTTGTAAAAAGCAAGATAAATTTCTTCTTCCTCTTTTTTTATATTTCTTCCATCAAGCGTAACCGTCTGTCCGTCACATACTTTTGCACCTGATACCGCCGTAACACCGTCAATACATACCCTTCCGGCGTCTACTAACCTGTCAGCTTCACGCCTTGAACAAACACCTGCTTCACTTAAATATTTATTTATCCTTATACCGTTTTCACTCATGATAATCCTCCATGCCCATACAATGTACTCTCGGTATGGAACACTAATATTTTTTATTCATCACTCTTTAATTCATTAAAAAGTGTCCTCACTTCTTCATCCGTACTTATCAGATCATTCATCCGCTTTTGCACGGAATCTTTTAAAGCGGTTATCTCGTCACTCTTATCCAACTTTGAAATCTCTTTCTGCTCGTTGCTGTTTATTTTCCCAAAATATATCTCATATTCTCCATCTGCTGCTCTCTTTATATAATATGCCGACAATGACGGCAGCATACTCTCAACACCAAATGCCTTTATATCACAATATGCATACACTCTGTATGCATCGGCAGAATAGCATTTTTTGACAGTACACTTTATATTATTGTATGACTCTATACTCTGGTTCTGTGCCTGTATCTTTTTTTCATCTATTACTGTTATATCATTTACATATTTTTTCATGCCCGATATGTTATCGTCAAGCTTTGCATTAAGATAACCTGATACAATTCCGTCTATCTGTTCATTTACATTATCTGTTGAGACTATATCGTAATCACTGTTCTCATCTACTTCTTTTTCTTTCTGGTAATTTGTCTTCTGCTGAGTATTATATACTGTATTTTCTGAATCCATTCCCGAAAGTACAGTATATAATATAGCACTTCCCAATAAAAGAACTGAAACCACTAAAAAAATAACAATTTTTTTATATTTAAACATTGAAATCACTTTCCTTCTCTCGCAATTTCTATCCCATAAAAGATAATTTTAACACAACACAAGGTCATTGTAAAGCTAGGCATTCCAGCTAAATTATTTTTGTACGCTGAATATACTTTACAACAACCATGTGATATGCTAAAATACTTAATTGTATGTGCACCCGTAGCTCAGTGGATAGAGCGACAGCCTCCGGAGCTGTGTGTCGAGGGTTCGACTCCCTCCGGGTGCGTTTTTATTATTTTTCTTTCATTTTATATTTATTATTCCCCCTATTTTTTAACAGCTTTTTATACTTTGTCATTTTCTTTTTATTGCAGCTGACAATAAGCTTTTTATTAGTTCCTTTTAATGAATTTTTCCCTGCCTTTCTAAATATTTTACTCCTAATATTAATCTTTTTCAGACTGTGGCAATTTTTAAAACAATTTTTTCCGATTGTTTTTATATTCTTTCCTATCGTTACTTCTTTTAATTTTTTGCAGCCTGAAAATGCATCTGCTGCCACAGAGGTAACTTTATATCTCACACCGCCTTTTGTTATGCTGTCAGGAATGATTGCTTTTTTCGCCTTAGTATCGCAAAATTTCTTTAATGCAACAGTCTTTTTATTTTTATTATATCTGTTATATTTGGCAGTTTTTTTGTTGGTTTTTGCCTCAGTATTACTACTTTCTCCTGCACTGTTTTTTCCAGCTCCCTGCTGTTTATTCGGACTTGCAGTCATTCTCACCAATGGCGTTTTTGTCTGCTCTGACGAAGCATCTGTCTGCAATGGCATTTTTGTTACTTCAGGTTTTGTACTCTCGGAAACATTATCTTTTTTATCTGTTCCATCACTGTCATCAGGATTTTTACTTTGATGCGGCAGACTGCTTTCAGATGGATTTTTTGTATCTAACGGTTTATTTCCGGATAAGTCTGAATCTGATTTGTCTTTATCTGTCACATTTGGTATCCATTTTGCATATATAACTTTATCTCCGCTTTCATTTTCTGCTATCTTTTCAATTCTCTGTCCGCTGAATTTTTCATCCTGATACCAGCCTGCAAAACTGTATCCGTCTTTCTTTGCACTCTCCGGCAGTTTTACTCCTGTTCCATACAGATATGCCATTGGACTTCCGTCTTCTGTCTTTCCTCCGTCAAGCATATATTTAATTTTATAAGATTCAGGAGTCCATACCGCATAAAAACATTTATCTCCCGTATCATCAGACTCAATCTTTGCAACATATGTATCATTCTTATCTTTGTCCGCCGACCAGCCTTTAAAGACATAGTTCTTTTTTTCTACATCCATCGGAAGATTTACATCATCTCCAAATCTATACGAACTTATCCTGCTTTTTTCATCCTTAAATTCTCCGCCGTTTGTCTCAAATTTTATACTGTATTCCGACAATCTGTAAACTGCCTTTAAAGTTATATCTCCATGTGAGCCTTTTTTAACAACATAAGCACCCTCGTGCAGCTTATCGCTATCATGCCAGCCTACGAAATCCCACCCGTGTTTCTTTGGCGAAACCACGGTAAAGTCATCTGTCTCGCAATCATATTTCAGAGGATTTACATTTGTCTCAGTCTCTCCACCGTCAAAATCATAAGAAATGCTGTATTCTACCGGTTTCCACTGTGCATATAATATTATCTTATCACCTTTTACAGCAGTAAGCCTGCTTACCTTTTGTCCAACCTCATAACTTGTTCCTTTTCCGTCGTATCTTGTATTCCATCCGGCAAAAACATAATATTCTTTTGTACTTTTGTTATCCGCTATCGTGTACTCTGATTGATACATGATTTCCTTATTTTCAGGTGCTTCACCCGTTCCGCCATTTAGATTGTACTCGATATTATATGAGTTTTCCTGCCACCGGGCATAGAGTCTGACAACCTCTCCGTCTTTATCCGTGAGGTTTTTGATGCTTTCACCTGCTTTGTATATTTCTGAACTTCCGTCAGCTAAAGTGCTCCAGCCTGCAAATGTATATCCTTCTTTCTCATACATATTATCCAAAATCTTAAATTCAGTATCATAAAGCAATCCTGCCTGCTCAGTCTGTTCTCCGTCCGTTCCATTTGGCATATACCACACACTGTAGCAATTTGCACACCACTTTGCACTCAATGCTTTTTTTCCTGTCATATCTTCTGATATATTTAGGACTTCTCCCGATATATATTTTCCGGCATCATTATAAAGCTGACTGTCACCTGACGCATATCCACAAAATGTATATCCTTTTTTCTCAGGGACTTCTATATCAGGCATCTTCATTCCACTATAAACAAATATGCCATCTGTCCCGTTATCTCCTCCTTTTTTATCAAACTCCACACAATATGAGATACCGATACACTCAAATTTCCTATTATTTTTTTTACTGTAATCATTAGTTGTTGATTTGCTCCATCCTCTTAAAATTGTATTTTCAGAAAATGTATCATTATTTTCATTGATAACACAATTGGGATTATTTATTTTTATCTCACTTAAAGAAACACATCCATAAAATGCTCTGTTTCCTATTTTTGCAAGCATATTGTTGTCCGAAAATGCAACTTCATTAAGTTTCTCACAGTTAAAAAATACATTGTCACCTAATTCACTAATATTCTCATCAGACATTACTTTTTTTAGTTCCGTACAATTATAAAATGCTGAATTGTCTATTGTAACCGCTGTCTTTTTAGTACGGTCTCCCATAATAGAAACATTCTCCAATGACTTGCAGCCTGCAAATGCAAATCTGCCTATCTTTTCTATTCCTGCTCCCATTATTACAGCGGCAATTTCATCACTGTCCCTGTATTCATCTGCAAATTCCGTTGTACCATCATTCTCAAAACCTGCAAATAAAATAATTTTATATTTATTTTCTACTGAAAAATCATATTGTTTACTTCCTGCATAACATCCTATCAAAGTACCTGCATCTATACTGCTTTTATCACTGATAACTGTTTCTTTTCCCTCGAATACGATTTCTTTTATTTCTTTATCTCCCGCAAATGCTTTTTTTCCTATAAATTCTGTTGCCTTAGGTATAACAAGTGCATCTTTCGTTATCTTCTCATAATCACTCTCATACTTTAAAGAAGTACAACCGGCAAAAGCCTCATCACCTATTCTTGTCACATTTCCAAGAGTAATCTTTTTTAATACCGTGCAGTTTTTAAATGCCCTGTCTCCTATAATTACAACATCCGATGGCACATTAAATCTCTCTAAATATTTTTCTCCTGCAAAAAAGTCCTCACCTATTGTTGTTATCTTATTATAATTTCTGTGATTTTCTTTTGAATAAGACTGTGCCGATGAATTTGAAAATCCTGTTATCACTGCATTTTGTGGTATCGTTTCAAACGACCTGTCTATCTCACAGTCAGGATTTTTTATGATTATCTCATCTAATGAACTACATCCAATAAAAGCATTTTTTTCGATTTTTCTCACTGAATACGGCACTACAATCTTCTTGAGACTTATACAGTTTTCAAATGCCCCTGCTCCTATTTCATTAACTGTTCCGTTCTTAATATCAACCGAAACAAGTTTATCCTGGTCTTTAAATGCTCCGTCTCCTATCCGCTTTACTTCTTCCGGAATTTTCACACTCTCAGGCTTTTCAGACATACTTACCAGTGTACCCGAATTTATCACTGCTCCATTAAGACCGTTTTCCCTATAATCTTTAAAAAATCTTTTTACCGTTATATTTCCTGATACCGTCTTTTCTCCATCGCATGACACATATTTTGTTCCGGGATAATACGCTCCGATTTTTGTATCTGTCCCAAAATACTGACCTGATATTTTTGTATCATAATCGACTTGAACGGTTTTATTATTATTAACACTGTCTATCACCTTACCGTCCTCATAATAATCAATACAGGTAACGCTATACTTATTTTTCTGCCACTGGGCATACAATTTTACTGTAGTCGTTGTTATGTTCTTTATGAGCTGTCCTGCCGAATACGCTTTTCCGCTTCCGTCTGCCTTTGTATTCCATCCGGTAAAATGATAATAACTCCTGCCAAAAGAATTTTGCTTTAAATTTTCTGATTTATCATAATTTATCGTCTGGCTCGCCACATTTCCATAACCACCGTTTGCATCATACTCAACTTTGTATGTAAATGTATCATCATAATACGCACCACATCCGCATCTATGTCTTGTATATCCTTTTGAAGAACTCGTCGGAGCCGTCACTGAAACACTTGAATAATTATGTCCTGTTGCCCCTGCACCTGCCGTCTGTGTCCCACAGGTCGTACAGTATAACACCTGTCCCTGCGTACAGGTTGCTGCACTTTTCTGTGCCCATGTATGATTTGCATACCCTCCTGAATAAGTTGTATTGCTGCACATAGTGCACTTATATATTGCCGGATGCTGACAGGTTGCCCCTGATACATAAGTTGAATAATTATGACCTATCGTACTTCCCTGATTTATTGTGCTGTTGCACATGGTACATTTATATACCGCCGGATTCTGACAGGTTGCTCCTGATATACATGACGAATAATTATGGCTTATAGTGTTTCCCTCACTTTTTGTCTCACCACAGATAGTACATCTGTACTGGTTATTGTGCTGACAGGTTGCTGCAGATGTAAGCTGCCATCTTGATGAATCATAAACATGTCCGCACTGCCAATAAATATATAACGATCTATGATTTTGCGCATCATTGCTTATAAGATTTTTTGCCTCTGCCAAAGTTGCGTTTTGGGGAGTATCTGATAGCTTATTTCCCATTCCAACCATAGCCCTTATATAAAATCCCGGATTTACAAGCGTTGATGCATCTAAATTTGCAACAATATTTTTATACATATTCACATAATCACTTTTTTCATTTATCAAATACTCAACACATAACGAATCTTCACTTTTTTTCAAAACACTTGAACTTTTCATAATTCCTTCTATTGTATTTTTTAGACTTCCTGTCATTGTAAACGGCTTTGAAAAATGCACAAGATATTGATAATATGTCTCTGCTTTTGCCTTTTTTAAATTCATAAACATTCCATTTGACAAAACAACCGCCACCGTCAACACATATATCAAAACTTTTTTTAATAAATTCCTTCTTCTCTCCATATAATCTTCCCCCCGTTTTACGCTACTATTTCAAGCGAATTAAATGTTTTATTGTACCTGTAAACACTGTCCGACAGATATTCATCCGGCAGCAGACAATTATCATTTACTTCTTTTACCATGTTTTTAAGTTCCTCTTTTGTAAGTCCGGCTTTTGCCGACATTGCAAGCACTTCATGTATGCTGCTCGGCAGGATATAAAAATCACCTCCTATTTTCTCAGCCAGTCGCTTAAATATATCCTGATATAAGATAACTGATGCACCGTTTATCCCCATGTTATTTGTTACCACATAAGGCTCATATAAACACTCACGCTTAAGTGCCGGTTTTTTTAATCCCATCTCCTGTAACTGCACATCAAACATACCGATAACTTCGCTCATAGGCATTATTTTTTCTTCAAATATTCTCTCCGAATTTTTTAATGCCAGTGTGTAAAGTTCTCTTGTATCTGTTTGCCATTCCTTTGCAACTTCATTTGTTATCCGTATGGATGCAATTCCATCCTCATCATTACTAACAAGACAATAGAACACAACTGCCATGTCGAGAAATCTGATATACGGCATATCTTCGAGCAGCTTTTTATTTTTGTTCAAAGAGATAAGTCTCATAACTATTTTTTCAATACAATCCTCATACTCCATAGACAGATTTTCATATGTATTCTGTCTCTGGCTGTCCTCATATATCCTCACAACCTCTGATACAAGGCTGTCAATGCCTGTTCCGTCAATGTACTTCTGATACATATTTTGAAGATAAAAATTAGGTGTTATGCTCTTTCCCGTCTCCATGATAGTAAGTGAGTCATATTCAAGCGAATTATTTTTTATGACCTTATGCACCTCTACCGCAACATCCTTACCAAAACACATTTTTATCTTCTCTGCCATCTCATCTACAAATTCATAATATTCCATATCATCCCTCATTTCTGCACACATTTTTCTTCATATCCTATATAGTAATTTATTTCTATTCCATCAAATAATCGGTATAATTTGTGTCGGGTGTGCTCAGACACAAATATTATCCTCCATGTCTTAATAACTCTTTGCCCCAAGCAGACTTCTAATATTTTTGTATTAAAAGTTTCAATCAGATAATCCCTGATTTTTTTATTCTGATTTCACCGTTTTTGCAATCAGGCAAATATTTGTGGTATGCTCTGCTGTTTGCATAATATTGTTAAAACCTGATATATATACTTCTCCTCCTGTCTTTATTTTAGGGATATCTATCTGATGATAAAAATTTGATTTACGGGTGATCTGCTGTTATTTAATCAGCACAAAAAATTTAGAAGTCTGTTTTTAGGCTTAGACAGCCGTCTTAGAACAAAGAAATTTTCCAGTATAACCCACACTGAACACTTTATTATTTTACTGATTATTTTGTGTGGGTTACTAGTTATATGGTAGCAAAGCCGTATATTTTAAACAATGTCAATTATTGATAAAAATATTATGGATTTTTGTTTAATTCATTTATTTTTCTATTTTTAGCAAATTTATTTTTTATGCACTTTGCACTATTCTTTAGTTTTTTTTTATGAAACACTCACAAAATTTTAGACCTAAAAGTGGCTCTAAGTCCCTATATATCATTGTTTGCGTTACTTTTAACATTTTTTATATCAAAAAATAATTTTTTCATTATGCTAAAGGATGTTATTTTTCATAAAATTATGCTTGTTTTTACAAGAAAAAACTGCTATTGCAAAAATAAAACAGCCGAACCCTGAAAATTTTCAAAATCCGACTGTTTTTATCACATTTATCAAAGAGAAATCTCATCACCCAAAGGTAATGGCTTTTTCTTTAATTTTATATATTATTTATTATTTACTTAAGAACTCATCAATTCCCTTAGCTGCTGCTTTTCCTGCACCCATTGCAAGAATAACTGTTGCGGCACCTGTTACAGCATCTCCACCGGCATATACGGCTGCCTTAGAAGTCTTTCCTGTCTCCTCCTCAGCAACTATACATTTTCTCTTGTTAATATCAAGACCTTTTGTTGTTGATGAGATAAGCGGGTTAGGGCTTGTTCCAAGTGACATGATAACAGTATCTACATCAAGTACGAACTCAGAACCCTCAATTTCAACAGGTCTTCTTCTTCCTGACTCGTCAGGCTCGCCAAGTTCCATACGTATGCACTTCATTCCTGAAACATTTCCTTCTTCATCTTCCATGATTTCTACAGGATTTGTGAGAAGGTCAAATTGGATTCCCTCCTCTTTTGCATGATGTACTTCCTCAACTCGTGCTGGAAGCTCTGCTTCGCTGCGGCGATATACGATATGTACATCTGCACCGAGACGAAGTGCTGTTCTTGCGGCATCCATTGCTACATTTCCACCACCGACTACGGCAACTTTCTTTCCTGGAATGATAGGTGTATCATAATTTTCATCAAAAGCTTTCATAAGATTGCTTCTTGTAAGGTACTCATTTGCTGAGAATACACCGTTTGCATCTTCTCCCGGTATTCCCATAAATCTAGGAAGTCCTGCTCCTGAACCTACGAATACGGCATCAAATCCCTCTTCATTTAAAAGTTCGTCTATAGTAACGGCTTTTCCTATGACAACATCAGTCTCAATCTTAACTCCGAGTGATTTTACATTTTCAACTTCCTTGTCTACGACTTTGCTCTTTGGAAGACGGAACTCAGGAATACCGTAAGATAATACACCGCCTGCTTTGTGAAGTGCTTCAAAGATAGTTACATCATAACCGAGTTTTGCAAGGTCACCTGCACATGTAAGTCCGGCAGGACCTGAACCGATAACGGCAACTTTCTTTCCGTTTAGGCTCTCAGCCTTTGCAGGTTTGATGCCCTCTTCTCTTGCAGTATCAGCGACATATCTCTCAAGTTTACCGATAGATACGGCATCACCCTTAATTCCACGGATGCACTTTGACTCACACTGGCTCTCCTGTGGACATACACGGCCACATACGGCAGGAAGTGCAGAATACTCACTTATCACATGGTAAGCTCCCTCAACATTTCCTTTCACGAGTTCACTGATAAATCCCGGTATATTTATATTTACGGGACAGCCCTTTACGCACTGTGGATTTTTACACTGGAGACAACGTGTTGCTTCCGCTGTCGCTTCTTCTTTATCATATCCTAAACAAACTTCCTTAAAATTCGTTGCACGAACTTTTGGCTCCTGCTCACGAACAGGAATTCTTTTCATTACATCAACTTCCATGATATTTTCCTTTCTCTACAATTCTATGTTCTCTGACAGATATTTGCGGGCTTATGTTTAATTCTAAATATTATCTGACACAACTCCGGCATGGAGTATTCCCGCATTTGCTGTATTTTTCTTTTACTGGCAGTTTCCACATCCACCGTGATGTGTATCTCCCTCTTCGAGTTTGAGCATTGCCCTGCCCTCTTCAGTTTTATACATTCTCTGACGACGCATAGCCTGGTCAAAGTCTACAAGATGACCGTCAAACTCAGGTCCGTCTACACAGGCAAATTTAATCTCATCACCTACTTTAAGACGACAGGCACCACACATACCTGTTCCATCGACCATGATAGGATTCATACTTACTATTGTAGGAATATTAAGTTCTTTTGTAAGTATAGTAACAAATTTCATCATTATCATAGGTCCGATAGCTATAACCTTTGTATATGTCTTATTTAAGTTCTTTACAAGTTCATTTATCTGGTCACACGCATTTCCCTTGAAACCGTAAGAACCGTCATCTGTTGCAATATAAAGATTTCCTGCAACTTCACGCATCTCATTTTCAAGTATCATAATATCCTTTGTACGTGCTCCGATTATAACATCAACATCAATACCATGCTCTTTCATCCATTTAACCTGTGGATATACAGGAGCTGTACCAACACCACCGCATACAAATAAAAGCTTTTCTTTCTTTAACTCCTCTATAGGCATCCCAATAAGTTCAGACGCACATCCTAAAGGTCCTACAAAATCCATGAAGCTTTCCCCGACTTCATAGCGTGACATCTCTGTTGTAGATGCTCCGACTGTCTGGAATACTATAGTAACAGTTCCCTTTTCTCTATCATAATCACATACTGTAAGAGGGATTCTCTCTCCTTCCTCATCTGTCTTTACAATAACAAACTGTCCGGGCTGACATGATTTTGCTACTCTTGGTGCCTCAACATCCATAAGCCAGATGTTGTTGGCAAGATACTCTTTCTTTAAAATCTTAAACATAATGAGCCTCCATCTCTTAATCGTTTTTTATAAAAATACGCTTAGGTCGTTACATTTTGATAGATAACTGTTTGCGTATCGTTTATCATCACTTACATTTTCGCCAAACCATACCGGTGGCACAAAGTTTTCGGCATCTTCCTCGCTCTCAAACTCGACCTCAATAAAATAAAGTCCATCAAGCACTCCGCCAAAAATATCAAGTTCTCCCATATGTCCATCTTCCAGGGGTATTATATATCTTGTCTTTTTGATAAGATTATCGTCCACCTTTTCTCTCAGATGTTCATATCCTTCTTTTGTCAGGAAAACTTCAACTTCATTATTTATCCTTACATCCGTATTCTTATCTTCACTGCCACTTACAAGTGACTTGTAAGTAAGAATATATCTGTCATTACTTTTTCTTATCCTGACAACCGGATTTGTGCAAAGATACCCCTGCTCAATATGTTTCTGTTCATATTGTTCCAGATTGTCAGGAAGCTTTTTAATCTTGAATTTCTTTTCTATTTCCATTTATATGCCTTTATAATGTTAGACTATTATCTGCACAATTAGTCCACTTCTGCTTTAAGCCAAAATGTATCACTCACCGTGAACCAAGTCTGCTTTTATTTCGTTTCCGCAATATTGTCTGCCTTTTCATTTTTTGACTTTCGCCACTTGATACCAAGAAGTATCGCACCATAAGCAACACCAAGACTTACAAGGAATTTAACGAGATACCATAAAAATGCTCCTCCGAAAGTAAGGTCCGCAAGACCTTTTAACAATAATGCTCCTGTCATATCTTCACCATACCTTTCTATCTGCGGTTGACAAGTTCCTTTGTTATGTCACTCCAGTCAATATCACACTCTGCCATAAGAACCATCATGTGATAAAGGAAATCGGCAATCTCATACTTAAGCTCTTCCGAATCGGGATTTTTGGCAGCGATAACAATCTCTGTTGCCTCCTCGCCACATTTCTTCAAAATCTTATCTATCCCCTTATCAAAAAGATAATTTGTATAAGAGCCTTCCTTTGGATTTACTTTTCTATCCATGATAATTTTATAGTCTTCAAGCAATACTGTCAATGGGTTTGTTTCAATATACTCTTTTTGGGCAAGTTCCTTAAAGAAGCAGCTTCTGCTTCCGGTATGGCAGGCAGCTCCGACCTGACGAACTTTTGCAAGAATTGTATCATTGTCACAGTCGAGCATAAGTTTCTTTACATACTGATAATGACCTGATGTATCTCCTTTAAGCCACAATTCCTGTCTGCTTCTACTGTAGTAAGTCATTTTGCCACACTCGATAGTCTTTCCATATGACTCCTCATTCATGTAAGCAACCATGAGAACTTCGTTTGTGCGGTAATCCTGAACTACTACCGGGATAAGACCATTGTCCATAAGTTTAAAGTCTGAAAAATCAATAAGACTTTCAAACACTTCTACATCTATTCCTTTTTCTTTTAAGGCTCTTTTTGCCCTGTATATATCTCTGTCCTCGGTATCTTCAAAATAATTTGTTGATACGGCATCTGTTTTTTCAAATGATAAAAGCTCTGCAAGGTCATTTCTTATAAGACCATCCCTTATCATAATATCCATTTTTGTACTATTTATGGCATCAGTAAAACTCTTTGTGCAGTCGATATGTTTAAGCATCGCCGAACCTATTCCCATATCATAATACCTGTCAAGTGCTTCTGCATTCATAAAAGCGGCTTTCATGTCAACTTCAAGCATAAGCTTGTCCTTGTCAAACCTGGCTGTTATCTCGTCTATCACTTTCTGTTCCGGCAGAAGTGCATTTCTAAGCACAAGTTTGTATGCTCCGGTATAAAGTGCTTTTTTTGCATCTTCAAAACGCTCAACATACATTCCTATCATAAACGGAATGTCTATCTGTTTTTCAATCACTCTTGCCGTGCTTAAAAATTCATCTCTCGACGCCTCGTCCCCGGTATAATTGTAGATAAACAATTCATCTGCACCCTTACACGCATATTCATCCGCAAGTTTTATAATGTTTTCCGGATATTCATTTTCCGCATTTATAAATGGGATTATTTTCTTCTTTTTCATATATCCTATTCTCCTAAACTTCCTTTTGTTGAGAGTACATCACTTATTCTCTCATCATACATAACTGCCCTGTCAAGTGCCTTTGCAAATGATTTAAACGCAGCTTCTATTATATGATGATTATTTGAACCGTCAAGCATCTTTAAATGCAGGTTCATACCTGCAGAATAGCTTACGGCATAGAAAAATTCATGTACCATCTCTGTGTCAAATTCGCCTACCTTAGATACGCTAAACTCCATATTTTCTACAAGATAAGGTCTGCCTGAAAGATCAAGTGCACAAAGCATAAGAGTCTCATCCATAGGAAGAATACACTCACCAAATCTCTTAATACCTTTCTTGTCCCCGACAGCCTCCTTTATAGCCTGACCGAGAACGATACCTGTATCCTCAATAGAATGGTGGCAGTCAACCTCTAAATCTCCCTTAACCTTAACCGTAAGGTCAAAAAGGCCATGTCGTGCAAAACTGTTCAGCATATGGTCGAAAAAACCAATGCCTGTATCTATATCAGCTTTGCCACTGCCATCAAGATTTAACTCAACTAAAATATCAGTTTCTCCGGTCACCCTTGAAACCTCGGCCATTCTTGCTTTTACATTTTCATTCATAATAAAAACCAACCCTTTCCAATGCAGTTTCCTGCCCGTTTTTAGTAAAGCGGACATTCGCACTCCGCCTTTGCTGCCTTTCAGTAAAAGCTTACTCCCACTGACATAAGCATCCCATTTATCCACCGCTTAGTGCTCTATACACCATAAGCTTTTGAAATGCTTATTTTTGTTCAAATCTGACAGCGATTGAGTTTGCGTGTGCCGTAAGTTTTTCGGCCTTTGCAAAGTCCTCAATATCCGTATGGATAAGTTTAAGTGCCTCCTCAGAGTATGAGATTATGCTTGATTTCTTTATGAAATCGTCAACTGAAAGAGGTGAGAAGAACTTCGCCGTGCCATTCGTAGGAAGTACATGGTTAGGTCCTGCAAAATAATCACCGAGCGGCTCACTGCTGTACTCTCCGAGGAATATCGCTCCTGCATTTTTTATTCTTGTCATAGTGTCAAAAGGATTTTTTGTCACTATCTCAAGATGCTCTGATGCTATCTCGTTTGCCGTGTCTATTGCTTCTTTCATATCATTTGCCACAAGTATATAACCGTATGAATCAAGCGACTTCTGTATTATCTCTTTTCTTGAAAGGACTTTTACAAATCCGTCAACTTCCTCTGATACTTTCTTTGCAAGTTCCTCACTTGTCGTTACAAGGATAGCTGATGCCATCTCATCATGCTCTGCCTGTGATAAAAGGTCTGCTGCCACATATCTTGGATTTGCCGTTTCGTCGGCAAGTACAAGTATCTCACTTGGTCCCGCGATAGAGTCAATGCTGACATGACCATAAACAGCTTTTTTTGCAAGTGCAACAAAAATATTTCCGGGTCCTACTATCTTGTCAACTTTCTTAATGCTCTCTGTACCAAATGCAAGTGCCGCAACAGCCTGTGCTCCGCCGACCTTGTAGATTTCATCTACACCTGCTTCATGTGCTGCCACGAGCGTTATAGGATATACCTTTCCGTCTTTTCCGGGTGGCGTTGTCATAACTATCTTCTCAACACCTGCAACTTTTGCCGGTACGATGTTCATAAGCACTGATGACGGATATACCGCTTTTCCGCCTGGCACATAAACACCTACTCTTGCGAGCGGTGTTATCTTCTGTCCGAGAAGTGTTCCGTCAGTCTTGCTGTCAAACCAACTGTAACGAACCTGTTTCTGGTGATAATCCCTGATATTTACAAGAGCTTTTCTTATTATCTCAATAAGACGCTCATCCACCTTAGTGTAGGCTTCTTCTATCTCCTCATCAGTTACCTTGAATGTCTCCTCAGTAATCTTTACACCGTCAAATTTTTCAGTGTATTCAAACAATGCCTTGTCCTTGTTTGCTCTGACATTCTCTATAATGTCATTTACAGTATCTTCAAATTTACTGTACTGGTTCGGACTTCTCTTTAAAAGGTTTTCCAGTATATTATTTTTCTCTTTTTCTGTAAGTTTAACTATTCTCATAGCTGCCTCCCTTTTTATCACTAACCGGGTATTTGCGAAACCATTATAATATAATTTTATCACGGTATAATCAAAACAGTATATAATCGGCTCCTCAATCTCCTATTGTCATTTATTTCTAGTCATCAGGTATAACTTTCTTAAGGTCACGGATAAGTTTTGTTATCCTTTCATGCTGCATTTTCATGCTCACCTCATTTACGACTACTCTCGCCGATAAAGGACATATCTCCTCTAAAACTTCAAGACCGTTTTCTCTTAATGTAGAACCGGTTTCTACTATATCAACGATAACTTCTGAAAGTCCTACGATAGGTGCAAGTTCTACCGAGCCGTTAAGCTTGATTATCTCTACTGTCTGGTGCTTTTTATTATAGAAATAATCTTTTGCTATTCCCGGATATTTGCTTGCAACTCTTATAAGCGAGCCGTCATTTAACTTTTCTCTCGCACTCGCCGGTCCTGCCACACACATACGGCATTTTCCGCAATTTAAGTCTAATACTTCGTAGAGTTTTCTTCCGGCTTCAAGTATCGTATCTTTGCCGACAACTCCTATATCTGCTGCTCCAAGTTCAACATATGTAGGGACATCCGATGCTTTTGAGAGGAAAAACTTAAATCCCAGTTCCTCATTTACAAATATGAGTTTTCTTGTCTTTTCATCTTTCATTTCCTCACAGGTGATTCCTATCTTTTCCAAAAGACTTAATGTGTGTTTCGCAAGTCTTCCTTTTGCCAGTGCAAATGTTATATATTCCATCATGTCCCTCCTACTTGAATGTTATTTCTTCAACTACAGTCTTATCTTTTAAATACAAGAGTTTTTCCTTATTCATTCTCTTTGCATAATCTTTATACAAATCAATATCTTTCTGCGATGATTTGCGTACAAGCTGCACATTCTCACCCGATTTTCTAAGTGTGGCAGCTTTGTTTAATGCCTCTTCCCTGAGTTCTTTAGGATAAAGAAGAATACATCCTGATACAAGCTTCTCATCGAGAATATTCTGTCTTGTAAGTGCAAGCATAAGCTGGTCTAAAACAATGGCAAGACCGATGGCAGGCGTATCTTTTCCAAACTGCCCCACAAGTCCGTCATAACGACCTCCTGTTGCCACAGCTTCGCCCGTACCGTATGTATATGCCCTGAATATAATTCCTGTATAATAACTGTAATGGCTTAACATACTAAGGTCTATCGTAACATAATCTGTAAATCCATATATTTTTAATATGTTATCAAGTTTTGCAAGTCTGTCAAGAGCCTTTAAAACCCTTTCATTTTGGCAGCGTTCCTTTACAAACTTAGCAGCTTCATCAAAGTCATCTAAAAGGTCAGGAAGTTTTAAGATTACCTCCTTAAGTCCCTCTGATACTGTCAGATTGTCGAGAAGATCCTCAACACCAAAAAAATTCTTACTCTCAATAAGTTCATGAAGTTTTTCTGTTTCCTCAGGTGTAAAACCTGCCTCCTCAACTATTCCCCTGAACAGATCTGCATGACCTACCTCAAGCTGAAATCTCTTAAGACCACTGCTTAAAAGACTCTCGACCGTAAGTGCTATCATCTCTGCGTCTGCATCTGAACTTGCATCACCAAAAAGCTCTGCACCTACCTGTGTCACTTCCTGAAGTTTTCCCTTATAAGGATCTGTATTTACAAATGTGTTTGCCGTATAGCAAAGACGAACCTGCATCTGTTCCTCTCTGTAATACTTTGCAACGCATCTTGCTATCGGAGGTGTCATATCCGGTCTTAATACAAGTGTATTATTTCCCCTGTCAAAGAACTTAAACATCTCTTTTGAAGAAGCTGTTCCTCTCTCTTTGCTGAATATGTCAAAATATTCAAATGCAGGGGTCTGAATGTCATCAAAACCATAAGATTTCATAACATCATGGACTTTTCCCGCCACATTTAATTTATTTTCACACTCTACACCGTAAGTATCTCTCACTCCGCCCGGTGTATGGAGTAACTCGCTCCCTATATAACCTGTTGTATTTTTAAACTGACTCATCCTAAACCTCCACTTCTTAATTTATTTTTTCATTTGAAAAAACACACTTACACTTTTACAGTAACAGTTCAGCCTTTCATTTCTTACATTCATAAACCTGCCAGCGAGCTGTCAGTCGCTGCTTTGCAGCTTTTGTTTATTTTGTTGATATAGTCGTTCCTGTGCAGTCAGACAGATTTTCATGGCACTCTCTGCTGCCTGCTCATTGCATTATTCATATAATCCTGTCGGGCTTTCCTCTTTCGGATCATATCCATGTTTTTTCAATGCTTCGATAATCTCTTTCTTATGCTCATGTCCAAATGCCTCAAGCGTTATCCTGAGCTCAACGGCGGCATTTCTGTTTATACTTACAAACTGGTTGTGCTCAAGTCTGATTACATTTCCCTTAAGTTTTGCAATAACATTTGCCACATTTACAAGTTCACCCGGTCTGTCAGGAAGCTGCACCGATACCGTAAATACTCGTCCTCTCTCGATAAGACCATGCTGTACAACTGATGAAAGCGTTATTACATCCATGTTTCCACCGCTTAAGATAGAAACTATCTTTTTACCCTTGCAGTCAAGATGCTTAAGTGCAGCAACAGTAAGCAGACCTGAGTTTTCAACGAGCATCTTATGATTTTCCATCATGTCGAGGAAGTTTACGATAAGTTCCTGATCTTCTACTGCTATTATCTCATCAATGTTTTTCTGTATATACGGAAATACAATGTCTCCCGGTGTCTTTACTGCCGTACCGTCTGCTATGGTATTCACATCAGGAAGAGTAATTACCTTTCCTGCATCTAATGATGCTTTCATACAGCTTGCTCCTGCCGGCTCAACACCTATTACTTTTATATTAGGATTTAAAAATTTTGCAAGTGTTGAAACTCCTGCTGCAAGTCCACCCCCTCCGATAGGTACAAGGATTATGTCAACAGTCGGAAGTTCCTTAAATATCTCCATTGCAATCGTACCCTGTCCCGTTGCTACGACTTCATCATTGAAAGGATGAACAAATGTTGCCCCCTCTTTTTTTGCAAGTTCAAGTGCGTACTGGCAGGCTTCATCATATACAGAACCGTGAAGAACTACTTTTGCTCCATAACCCTTTGTTCTGTTTACCTTGATAAGCGGAGTAGTTGTAGGCATGACTACCGTTGCAGGCACACCGTAAAGTTTTGCCGCATAGGCAACTCCCTGTGCATGATTTCCTGCTGATGCAGTTACAAGACCTTTCTCTCTTTCTTCCTCTGAGAGAGTGCTTATCTTATAATAAGCGCCTCTTACTTTGTAAGCTCCGGTGTACTGCATATTTTCAGGTTTAAAATAAACCTTATTTCCCGTCTGCTCTGAAAAATACTCACTATAGATAAGGTTTGTAGGCAGTACGACCTCCTTCACCTTTTCTGATGCTTCTTCAAATTTCTCTAATGTCAACATTTTTATATGCTCCTTTCAAGTTACTTTTAATTTCTGCACAGGTTTCTTTGGCATAATGTGAAATATGATATAGATCACATATAAGATTTGTGTCAAATGTACACCTACACAAATCTTGTGTGTAAAATCGGATTTTCTACGCTAAAATTTTGCATATATAAATTTTTCACACTACTCAGCTTTTGTCTCAAACAGTGCATCTACAAACGCATCTGCATCAAATTTCTGCAAATCCTCGATATGCTCACCGATACCTATATATTTAACCGGAATGTTCATTTCCGACTGAATAGCTATGGCAATGCCACCTTTAGCTGTTCCGTCAAGTTTTGTGAGGATTATTCCCGTAATATCAGCAACCTGACTGAACTGTTTTGCCTGTGCGAGTGCATTCTGACCTGTCGTTCCGTCAAGTACGACAAATGTTTCTCTGTATGCGTCAGGATATTCTCTCTCAACTATCCTGTTTATCTTTTTTAACTCCTCCATAAGATTTTTCTTATTGTGGAGTCGTCCTGCCGTGTCACATATAAGTATATCAGCATTTCTTGCCTTTGCCGCATTAACTGCATCAAATACGACTGCCGCCGGGTCTCCGCCCTCCTGACCTGCGATAAGCTCAACTCCTGCTCTGTTCGACCATTCGGTAAGCTGTTCAATAGCTGCTGCTCTAAAGGTATCTGCTGCCGCAAGAATAACTTTCTTGCCGTCCGCCTTAAACTGTGACGCAAGTTTTCCAACAGAAGTTGTCTTTCCGACACCGTTTACTCCTATAAGCATAACAACCGATTTTTTATTTTCAAAATCATATGCATCATCATGCACACGCATCTGTTCCTTTATTGAATCAATAAGAAGCTGTCTGCAAACTGCAACCTCTTTAATCTTATTTTCCTTAACCTTAGCCTGAAGATTTTCAATTATCTTCTCAGTTGTGGCAACACCTATATCCGCCATAATAAGGACTTCCTCAAGTTCCTCATAAAAATCGTCATCAATCTCAGAAAATCCACTGAAAACATTTTCAAGACCGGAAACAAAGCTGTCCCTTGTCTTAGTCAGACCATCGATAAGCTTTCCAAAAAATCCTTTTTTCTTAGGCTTTTTGGCAGACTCCTCTGCCGTCTTGATTTCGCCATCATCAACATTCTGCGAAATCAAGAGGGCAGA
>OOAC01000635.1_pt1 | contig 29961 bp, 27 predicted proteins | sample 1671041 | NCBI WGS metagenome assembly OOAC01 (sample SAMN06348116, study PRJEB24527) | human gut metagenome | biome: human gut; feature: ankylosing spondylitis patient; material: feces | host: Homo sapiens | place: China | collected 2015-10 | reverse complement strand
AACTGCACGCGCTGCGCATTGCACAGCCGTTGGCAGCTCTGCTGCCTTACGGATGTGGCATACCCCTTGCGGGTAATCGGGTGCGGTGTACATGGCTTCGCCATGAATCTTCTGCAAGTCGTAACTACTCTCAACCGCGCCTTACTATCGTGAGGCGCGAGTGACGTTTGCACGGCGGCAGACTGCTTACCGAATGCGGCATTGCTGGCGCTCGCCGCATTGAGTAGTGCCTCGGTAGACGGAGATTACTGCGCACTTCTACAAGATGGGCAGAGCTCTGTGGGTTCCAAAGGGGGTGTTCTCTTTCGCGAAAGAGAACACCCCCTTTGACTCGCTCCCCTGCGCGGCGCAGGGAAACCCTTTGCACTTCTTGCAAGAAGAAAATAAAAGACTTCCTTTTCTAAAAAATCTCTGTTACAATACAGGATACAAATACTAAATCGCAAGGAGAACTTTGATGAAAAAGCTGCTTTGCCTTCTTCTGACACTCGCTATGACGCTTTCGCTCGCTGCCTGCGGCAGCAAGGCGGACGACAAGACGCCGGAAGAGGACGATCCCACACAGGCGGAGACGCCCGTCGACGACAAACAGGACGAGCCCTCCGCGGATGACGCGGACAAGGACGATGCGTCCGACGCTACAGAGATCGACCCCGACGCAAACAAGGGCGAAAAGCCTGACGAGGCACAAAAGCCCGCGGAACCGACCAAGTCCGACAGCAAGAAGGACGAGACGCCCGCAAGCAAGCCGTCCGAACCTGCTAAACCTGCCGAGCCCTCCAAGCCCGCGGAAACACCGTCGGAAACACCTGCGGCGCAGGACACCGGCGCGCTCTCACTGCTCACGTCTGTCTGGAGCACGTACAGCGAGGATGACAAATTTCCCGCCGCGGGCGGAGACGCAGAGCACAGCGTCGACGACGCGCCCGGCAGCTTCGATGTGTCGAACGCTGACAACCTGACCTATCAGCTGACGTTCCCGTCCGCCGACGTGTCGCTCATCGACGGCGCGGCATCGCTCGTGCACATGATGAACCTCAACACCTTTACCTGCGGCGCGTTCCACGTCAGTGACGCGGGCAACGTTTCGACCGTCGCCGCCGACATCCGCAGCGCCGTGCAGGGCAAGCAGTGGATGTGCGGCTTCCCCGAAAGGCTCGTGATCCTCACGTCGGGGCAGTACGTCGTGTCCGTCTACGGCAACGAGAGCCTGGTCAATACGTTCCGCGATAAGTTCGTCGCCGCCCACAGCGGCGCGAGCACCGTCTATGACGAGGCCATCGGCGCGTAACTTCATCAAAAAAGAAAGCGCAAGCATTTTGCTTGCGCTTTCTTTTTACAATTCGATGATCTGGCAGGGGACGGGGATGGGTAATTCCTCATGTGTGGAGAGGATCACGATTTTCGTCTCTGCCGCGCGCAGGATGGCGCGCATCGCGGCCTCGCGGTTTTCCGCGTCGAGGCCGGTGAACGGCTCGTCGAGCGCGAGCGCGTCGGACGGCGCGAGCAGCGCTCGAGCGAGTGCCAGCCGGCGCTGCATGCCGCCGGAATAATCGCGTACCTTCTTTTTCCCCACGTCGCCAAGTCCCAGTTCTTCCAGGAGCGCCTGCGCCGCCGCGGCGTTGTAATTCGCGCCGAGGACGAAGCGGAGATTTCCCTCTGCGTCCAGCCCTTCGAGCAGGCAGTTTTCCTGAAAGACCGCCGTCCAGCGAAATTTATCGCCGTTGACCGTGCCGCTGTCCGGCGTTTCCAGCCCGAGCAGCACGCGCAGCAGCGTCGTCTTGCCGATGCCGGAGGGACCGAGCAGACGCGTCACGCCGACGCGCGCGGTAAAAGAAATGTCGTCAAGCACGGCATTCTCGCCGTAGCGCTTGCAAAGGTGTTCGACTCGAAGCTCCATCATGCGCCCATCCTTTCTGCGATCTTGTCCACGAGGAGAAGAAACAGCTTTTCAAACGCCGCCGAGATCAGCACGATCGCCGCCGTCCAGGCGAAGAGGTCGGCGGTCTGGAAGTATATCTTCGCGTTGTAGAGCTTCTCACCGATCGAGCCGCTGGAGAGGGCGATGACCTCCGCCGCGGTGCCGGCCTTCCAGCAAAGGCCCAGCGCCGCACTGACGGCAGAGCGGAAGTAGGGAAGCACCTGCGGCAGATACACACCCCGCAGCGTGCGCGAAAACGGCACGCGGAACACGCGCGCCATCTCCAGAAGAGAGGCGTCCGTGCGCCGGATGCCCTCAAGCACATTTAAGTACACGGGCGGGAAGACCATCAGCGCCGCGATGAACAGCGGCAGCGTTCGGCTGGAGAGCCAGATAAGCGCCAGAATGATGAACGACGCCACCGGCACGGTCTTGACCGCCGCCACGAGCGGCGCAAGCAGCTCTTTGACGCGCGAAAACCGCGCGGAAAGCGCCGCCAGCACAACTGCCAGCGCGCAGGAAAGCAAAAAGCCGCCCAGAATGTGCATGCTCGACGTGCCGATGGCGCACCAGAACACCGCCGTGCCCGCCAGCGAAATGAGCCGCGCGAGCGAGGATACGGGAGAGGGGAGCAGCAGCGCGCCGTGCGGGTATGCCGCGTGCAGTGCCAACGCGGCAAGCTGCCAGACGATCAGCCAGAAAGCGACTGCCCAGAGACGCACGTTCTGCTTTTTTCCGCGCATGATCATCTCTCCTTTCCTTGAAATACGGCGGCGGGACAGCGCCCGCCGCCGCAAAGAATTTATGCGAAATAGAAGCTGTTATCCGGCATCTCGCCGCCGACAGCGGCGGGAGACGCATTGTAGAGCACCTCTAAATAACCGGGCAGCGCCTCAAGAAGGTCTGCCCCCGTCAGGCAGACGATGTTGCAGTAGGGCAGTGCCTTTTCCGCGACGGCGGCGTCCACGATGCTGTATTCGCCGATGAGCGCGGCGGCATCCGCGGTGTTGGCGTTCACCCAGTCGACGCTCGCGGCGTAGTCCTTGAGAAAGGCCTCCACGGCTGCGGGATTTTCCTCCACGACCGCGCGGCGGGCAACAATGACGCCCGTGATGAGCGCCGAGCCGTTATCGAGTGCGTCCCATTCAGCATTCAGATCGAGCGCCATGCGCAGACCCTCGATCTTGCTCTGCGCCACGGTGACAAAGGGCTGGGGCAGGAGCGCAACGCTCGCCTGACCGGAAGCCAGCGCCGCGACACACTCGCTGTGCTCGCTCTTCCAGTCGATCGTCACATCGTTATCGGGATCGATGCCGTTTTCCGTGAGAAGATAGCGCAGGGCGTATTCCGGCGTAGAGCCCTTGCCCGCCGCCACGATGGTCTTGCCCTTCAAGTCGGCCATGGAGTGCACGCTCTCGCCGTTTTCCACGATGTAGAGAACGCCGAGCGTGTTGACCGCCAGCACCTCGATCTCGCCCTCCGTCTTATTGTAGAGCACGGCGGCGAGGTTCGCGGGCACGCAGGCCATGTCGAGCTCGCCCTTGAGGAGCGCGGGCGTCACTTCATCCGCAGAACCGGCAAGGGTAAAGGTATATTCATTGCCAGTCGTTTCGCCGCTTTCGCTGTCCTTCATCAGCTTCACAAGGCCCATGGCCGTAGGGCCCTTGAGCGCGGCGATGGAATAGCTCGCAGGGGTGAACTCCTCCTGCTCGGTCTGCTGGTCATCCCGCGCGTCGTTCGGCGTCTCATCCGCCTTCTGCCCGCAGGCGGCGAGCGAGAAGACGAGCGCAATCGTCAGGCACAGGGCCAAGAGATATTTGAGATTCTTTTTCATTGTTTTTCTTCCTTTCCGATGCTGCCCTCGGGCGCGTAGACCGTTTTGGCGGTGATGCCGTCCAGACGGCCGATCTTGCCCGACAGGGCGGAGATGACGTTGCCCGGCGCGTCGAGCGCCACGCTGATGATATTCACGCCCTTTTCGCGGTACGGCACGCCCATGCGCCCAATGATATACTGACCGTACTGGTGCAGAAGCTCGTTGAGCGGCTGGACAGAGCTTCCCCCGCGGACGATGATGGCCAGCACGGCGACTCTCGTTTCCATTAACGCATTCTCCTTTGTCAAAATAAAAATCATCCCTTCCGCCGTTCAGCAGAAGGGATGGAAACAGCAAATGACGACGCAGCAGGGCTGTGTCTTTGTTTTCCCTCTTCTTGTGGCTCGGAACGCATCCTCGCTGTCAGAACGGTAGAATGAATCTGGTTCGCCGCCGGTCAGAGTAGTCTTCCCGGAAGGCAAAGCGATGATACCACACTTTCGCCGCAGCGTCAAGATGGAGGGACAATGGTATCGGATAAGCTGGAAAAAAGGCCAAAAGAAAACGTCCGTGAACAGTGCAAGGCATATAAATTCCATTGACTTTTTCGGCGTTATCTTATACGATATGATAAACGTACAAGTTTTATACGCAGGGCTGGATTCCGGCCCCGGGAAGTCAGCTCTGTGATCCACAGAGCTGATTTTTGCTATTTGGGGAGAAATGAGAGGGAAGCGCATGCCATATTACGCACACATCCGGCAGGATGAAAACGGCCAGACCATCTATCAGACTGTCGCGGAGCACCTGACAGGTACAGCCGCGCTGTGCCGAGAGTTTGCCGCCGACTTCGGCGCAGAGGCGGACGGAGATCTGATGGGGCTCGCGCACGATCTCGGCAAATGCACTGACGCATTCCAGAAGCGCCTGCTTGAAGGTGGTCCCGCTGTCGACCACACCACGGCGGGGATGCTCACCTGTATAAAGATGAAGCGGCCCAGCGCCGCCGTGTGCGCCGCCGGTCACCACGGCGGACTTTTGGATGTCGGAAATCTGAGGACCGACCGCGCGGGCGAGGCCACGCTCTCCGGCCGGTTCAAAAAGGGCGTGGAGGGACATTATCTTGAGCGCTGCGGCGAGAGCGGCGTGACACTGCCAACTCTTCCGCCTGAGACGCCGGAACGGGATCCATTGAAAGCGTCGTTTCGGACAAGGATGCTCTATTCCTGTCTGGTGGACGCGGATTTTCTCGATACGGAGCGGTTCATGGACGGCGAACGCGGGCGCGGCGGATATGACGATCTTCCGACGCTGCTAAGGCGGCTGAAAGAATACATCGCGCCGTGGCAAAATCCCAAAACAGCGCTCAACAAGCTGCGCTGCAAAATTCTAAACAGCTGTCTGGATACAGGCAGTAAACCAAAAGGCATTTACACGCTGACCGTGCCGACCGGCGGCGGAAAGACGGTCGCGTCGCTCGCCTTTGCGCTGCGGCACGCAGTGGCGCACGGGATGAAGCGGGTGATCTACGTCGTGCCGTACACGTCGATCATCGAGCAGAATGCCGAAGTATTCCGCGAGATCCTCGGCGACGGCAATGTGCTCGAGCATCACTCAGGTGTGCAGTTCGAGCTTTCCGACGGCGCGTCGCCCGAGGAGGTGCGCCGCGCGCTGGCGGCGGAAAACTGGGACATGCCGGTCATTGTCACAACGGCGGTGCAGTTTTTTGAGTCCATTTACGCAAACCGTTCGTCAAAATGCCGCAAGCTCCATAATCTTGCCGACAGCGTCATCATTTTTGACGAGGCGCAAATGCTGCCGCTTTGCCATCTGCGGCCCTGCGTGGCGGCGATGGCATCGCTTGCCGAGCAATTCCGTTCAACGCTTGTGCTGTGCACAGCCACGCAGCCGTCGCTCGGTGACCTGCTGCACACCTATGCGCCAAGCTACCCTATCACAGAACTGTGCCCGCAGACGGCGGAGGAATACGACAGCTTCCGCCGCGTGACGTTTCGACAGGATGGCATCTTGGAGGACGACGCACTTGCGGAAAAGCTCAGCGAGCACCGGCAGGTGCTTTGCATCGTGAACAGCCGCAAGGCGGCGCAGAGCATCTTTGCGCGCTTGCCGCAGGAGGCGAGCTTTCACCTCTCGACGCTGATGGTGCCCGCACAGCGGCAGACGCTTCTCGATGAGATCCGGCGGCGCCTAAAGGCGGGGGAACCGTGCCGCGTCGTGTCGACCTCGCTGATCGAGGCGGGCGTGGACGTGGACTTTCCCGCGGTGTACCGCGAGCTGGCTGGGCTGGATTCCGTCTTGCAGGCAGCGGGGCGCTGCAACCGCGAGGGAAAGCGGGCGGCAGGTGAGAGCATCGTAACGATCTTTGAGCGGACGGAGCTGCCGCCGCTTCTGTTCCGCACGGCGGTGGGCGCAACACGCCATGCGCTGAAAGACGGGCGAGACCCCGCCGTGCAGGAAACCATGCAGCGCTATTTCCGCGAACTGCGCGCGCTGAGTGGGGAAACACTTGACAAGTACGGCATTGTCAAAGCCTTTGAGGATGGCATCAACGGCTGCGAACTGCCGTTTCGCACCGTGGCGGAGAATTTTCATCTGATCGATCAGAACACGCGCACGGTCTATGTTCCCATCGGCGATGGCGCAGCGCTCGTTGAGCAGCTAAAGGAAGGGGAATGCTCCAAGGGTCTCTACCGCAAGCTGGGGCGCTACGCCGTTTCCGTGTACGACCGGCATTTTGAGGCGCTGCATGCAGCCGGTGCGCTGCTGACCGCGCGGGATATTCCCGCGCTGGATGAAAGCAGCGCCATCCTTTCGGACCTTACGCTGTATGATGAGCGGACAGGCCTGACGCTGGAACCGGAAACCGGAAAGGCCGAATTCATATAAGCTGTCCGTTTTATCGGACAGGGCATCGTTCATACTGAGACAAGAACCAAGGTAAACCAAAGAGAGGAGTGATCCAATGCCGATTCAAGTGGAGGTCTGGGGTGATTACGCCTGCTTCACGCGGCCTGAGATGAAGACGGAACGCGTCAGCTATGACGTGATGACGCCGTCAGCAGCGCGCGGGCTGCTGGATAGCCTCTATTGGCACCCAGGGCTCCGTTGGGTGATCGACCGCATCCATGTGTGCGCCCCCATCCGCTTCACCAACATCCGCCGCAACGAGGTCAAAGATGTCATCAGCGCCCGCAGGGCAAAGACCGTGATGGAAAAAGGGCAGGGGGAGCTGTACCTCGCCGCGTCGGAGAGCATTCAGCAGCGTGCGGCTATGGTGCTGCGGGACGTACACTATGTCATCGACGCGCACTTCGACACGACGGACGCCGCTGCGCCCGGCGACAATCCCGGCAAGTTTCAGGACATGATCAAGCGACGGCTGGAAAAGGGGCAGTGTTACAGCATGCCGTATTTCGGCACGCGGGAGTTTCCCGCGCAGTTCCGGCGCTGCACGGAATTGCCGCCGTGCCCCGATGAGCTCAAAGGCACGCGCGACCTCGGCTGGATGCTGTGGGACCTCGACTACAGCGATCCTGCGAACATCAAGCCGAAGTTTTTCCGCGCGAGCCTTGTCGACGGCGTGATGATCGTTCCGCCGCCTGAGAGCAGGGAGGTGAGGGGATGATCCTGCAAGCGCTGACGCGGTATTACGAAGACCTCCTCTCGCGCGGTGAGATCGCCGCGCCCGGCTGGGCCCCTGCGAAGATCAGTCTCGCACTTTACATAAACGAAAACGGTGAGCTGACGCAGATCGTTCCGACAATGGTGGAAGGGACAAAGGGTAAAAAGACGGTCATGCAGCCGCAGCTGATGGTGCTGCCGGCAGCGGTGAAACGAACGGTCAGCATTGCCTCGAACTTTTTGTGGGACAATTCCGCTTATTTGCTCGGCATCGACCAGAAAGGGAAGCCTGAACGCAGCCGCGAGTGCTTTGCCACTGCGTCAAAGCTGCACCACGCGGTGCTGGATAGCGTCGATTCGCCCAATGCCCGCGCAATACTGGCATTTTTCGACACTTGGGAACCGGAACGCGCGGCAGAGCATCCGGCGCTCATCAGGCAGCTCGACGATGTGACCGCGGGCGGCAACCTCGTCTTTCGCGTGGATGGCCGCAAGGTCGAGGAGGATGCCGCTATCCGCGAGGCATGGCAGCGGTATCGGGATGGCGGCGAGAGCGGCGTCAAGATGCAGTGTCTCGTGACCGGAAAAGAGGATGAGATCGCCGCTGTGCACCCGTCGGTCAAGGGCGTGCGGGACGCGCAGTCCAGCGGCGCGGCGCTGGTGTCATTCAACGCGCCGGCGTTCTGCTCCTACGGACGGGAGCAGAACTACAATGCCCCAGTCGGCAAATACGCCGCCTTTGCCTACACCGCCGCACTGAATCATCTGCTTGCGGACAGCGACCACGTCCAGCACATCGGCGATACGACAGTCGTCTGCTGGGCAGAGGGCGCAGATGATGCCTATCCCGGCTTTTTCAGCGCCGTGATTGGCGGCGGCACATACGGCGGCCTGTCGGACAATGATCTGCGCGCGGCGCTCAAACGTCTGGCGAATGGGCTGCCGTGCGACGACCTCGGCGTCGACCCGAATCGACCGTTTTACATTCTCGGTCTCGCGCCCAACGCGGCGCGCCTTTCCGTCCGCTTCTTTCTGCGCGACAGCTTCGGAAAGCTGATGGAGAATGTGAACGCGCACTATGCAAGGCTGGAGATCGCCGGTGCAAAATATTCGATACTCCCTTTGTGGGCTCTGCTGAACGCAACCGTACGAGATTCCAAAAAACAGGTCCCCAGTCCAGTTGTGTCTGGGGCAACGGTGCGGGCTGTATTTTCAGGAACTCCATACCCTGTATCTTTGATGGAAGCTGTCTTGCTTCGCATTCGTGCAGAGCGAAACGTTACTTGGGAGAGAGCCGCTATTTTGAAGGCCTATTTGGCAAAGAACTACGAACGAGGAAGCGATCATTCAATGTTTTCGGAGGTGACAAGTGTGCAGTTAAATGAAGATTGTAACTATATGCCATATCTTTTGGGTCGTCTGTTTCGAGTGATGGAAGAGATTCAGCTTGCATCGATGGGGTGGAGCGTGAACCGGAGTATTAGGGACAGCTATTTCAACTCGGCGGCATCAACACCGAGGAGTGTATTTGGCAAACTGTTCTCCTTGAGTAATTACCACCTGAAAAAACTCATGCGAGATAAGCCAGGATTAGGGAAAAAGCTCGGAGACTTGGAAAGTGATCTTGCTGCGCGACTGACCACACCACCACCGGCGCGATTCACGCAGGAAGAAACAATCTGTTTTTATCTTGGTTACTATCATCAGTGTAATGGCAAAAAGGAGGAGAAAGAAAATGTCTGATCCCATCAAGAACCGTTATGAATTTGTGGTGCTGTTCGACGTGGAAAACGGCAATCCGAACGGTGATCCCGATGCGGGCAATATGCCGCGCGTCGACCCCGAGACCGGCTATGGCCTTGTGACGGACGTTTGCCTCAAGCGCAAGATCCGCAATTATGTTGAAATGGCAAAAGAGGATGCAGATCATTATCATATCTACATCAAGGACGGCGTACCGCTGAACTCGAGCGATAAAGAGGCCTGTGCCTACGTCGGCGCAGACCCCGATAAGCTGAAGGAAGCCAAGAAAAAGGACGAGCATCTGGATGAAAAAATTCGCGACTTCATGTGTTCCAATTTCTACGATATCCGCACGTTCGGCGCGGTGATGACGACCTTTACCAAGGGTGCGCTCAACTGCGGTCAGGTGCGTGGGCCGGTGCAGCTCGGCTTTGCCCGAAGCATCGACCCCATTCTGCCGCAGGAGGTGACCATCACGCGCGTCGCCATCACGACCGAGGCGGACGCGGAAAAGAAGAACACCGAAATGGGCCGCAAGTACATCGTGCCTTACGGCCTCTACCGCGCGGAGGGCTATGTGTCGGCGAATCTCGCGCGCAAGACGACCGGCTTTTCGGAAGAGGACCTCGAACTCCTGTGGACGGCTATTTTGAACATGTTTGAAAACGACCATTCTGCCGCGCGCGGCAAGATGGCCGTGCGCGAGCTCATCGTCTTCAAGCACAACTGCGAGCTCGGCTGCGCTCCGGCGCACAAGCTCTTTGACCTTGTCAAGGTCGAACACAAGGACGGCGTGACCGCGCCGAGAAGCTACGGCGACTACACTGTCATCGTGGATGAAACGCACCTTCCCTCCGGCGTGACTTGCACGCGGATGGGATGATCTATCAGGACGAGGACTTCCTCCAGCTTTCCGGCTTACAGCATTTCAAATTCTGCCGCCGCCAGTGGGCACTCATCCATGTAGAAAAGCAATGGGCGGAAAACTACCGCACAACGGACGGCGCGATCATGCACGAAAACGCGCACGACGGCTCATTCACCGAAAGCAGGGGCGACCTCGTCATCACGCGCGATATGCGCGTCTTTTCCCGCACGCTCGGCGTATCAGGCGCGTGCGACGTGCTGGAATTCCGCCGCGGCGAGACGGGCATTCCGCTCAAAGGCCGCGAGGGCCTGTGGCAGCCCTATCCCGTGGAGTATAAGCGCGGAAAGCCGAAAGAGAGCACGGAAGACACGCTCCAGCTCTGTGGACAGGCGATGTGCCTTGAAGAAATGCTCTGCTGCGAGATCCCGCGCGGCGCGCTCTATTACCGCGAGCCGCGGCGGCGCACGGAAGTCGACTTCACCCCTGAGCTGCGGCAGGAGGTGCGTGCCCTCCTTGAAGAGATGCACGCGCTCTACGTGCGCGGCAGCACGCCGAAGGTAAAGCCGACAAAGGGCTGCAACGCCTGCTCGCTGAAAGGATTGTGTCTGCCAAAGCTGATGAGAAGCAAGTCCGTTTCCGCGTATCTGCGCGGCGCAATGGAGGGAGAGCAATGAGACAGCTTTTGAACACGCTTTTTGTCACATCGGAGGATATTTACCTCTCGCTGGACGGGGAAAACGTTGTGGCGAACCGCGGCGGGGAAGCGGTCGCCCGCTATCCGCTGCACACGCTGCAAAGCATCGTCTCATTTTCCTACGCGGGCGCGTCGCCCGCCCTGATGGGCGCATGCGCGCAGCGGGAGATTGGACTTGCGTTCTGCTCGCCGCGCGGGAAATTTCTCGCCCGTGTAGCAGGTCAGGCGCAGGGGAACGTCTTGCTGCGGCGGATGCAGTACCGCGTGGCGGACGACCCGTCGCAGAGCTGTCGCGTCGCCGGAATGATGATCTTCGGCAAGGTCTACAACGCAAAATGGAGCGTGGAGCGCACGCGCCGCGACCACGCCATGCGCATTGACGAATCGCGCTTTTCAGCCGTGTCCGACCAGTTACAGGGGCTTCTGCCGCAGATCGCAGCGGAGACGTCGCTCGACAGTCTGCGCGGCCTCGAGGGTGTCGGTGCGGCGGCATATTTCGGCGTGCTGGACGACATGATCTTGCAGGGGAAAGAGACGTTTTTCTTCCGCGAGCGCAGCCGCCGTCCGCCGCTCGATGCGTTCAACGCGCTGCTGTCGTTTGCTTACAGTCTGCTCGCGCACGACTGCGCCTCGGCGCTTGAAAGCGTAGGGCTGGACGCCTACGTCGGATATCTCCACCGCGACCGGCCAGGGCGGGAGTCGCTGGCGCTCGATTTGATGGAGGAGCTGCGCCCGTGCTTTGCCGACCGCTTTGTGCTCACGCTCATCAACAACCGTGTGCTCAAAGCGATCGATTTTGACTTCCGCGAGAGCGGCGCGGTGCTGCTGACGGACACAGGGCGCAGGACGTTCCTGCAGAAGTGGCAGGAGCGAAAAAAGGAGACCATCACGCATCCGTTTCTCGAGGAAAAGATACCGTGGGGTCTGGTACCGTATGTACAAAGCCTGCTGCTCGCGCGGTACCTGCGCGGCGACTTGGACGACTATCCGCCGTTTTTATGGAAGTGAGGCGCCTATGCTGGTTCTGATCACCTACGATGTGAACACGAGCGACGCCGCCGGACGCGGGCGGCTGCGCAGAATCGCAAAGGAATGTGTCAATTACGGTCAGCGCGTGCAGAATTCGGTGTTCGAATGCCTGCTGGACACGGCGCAGTGCCGGAAGCTGCAAAATGAACTCTGTAAGATCATTGACCCAGAAAAGGACAGCCTTCGATTTTACTACTTGGGCAAGAAGTACGAGAATAAAATCGAACACTTCGGCTGCAAGCAGACGTATCTGCCCGAGGAACCGATGATCTTATAGTGCGAAGCACAAGTGCGCAGAGATCACTTGGGCGGTTCGCACCCAAAATCCGCATGGTTTTCCTGCATCAAAAAGGAGCAGAATGCCCTGACAGGCGGCATTCTGTGCAAAAGCATCTGAAATTTGTCTGTTATCGCAAAAATGTGCATAGTGATTTGTACACTTTTGCTGTCGCGCCCCGCAAGGGGCGCGTGGGTTGAAATCCGAAAGGGAACGCCGCAGTCAATGAGTATTTCAGTCGCGCCCCGCAAGGGGCGCGTGGGTTGAAATAGGCTTGCGCGCCTGCGGTTGCCCCCCGGCACGTTCGGTCGCGCCCCGCAAGGGGCGCGTGGGTTGAAATTTATAATATCACGGTTCGCTAAGTTGTCAAGCAGTCGCGCCCCGCAAGGGGCGCGTGGGTTGAAATATAAAATATTTATGGCACCTGTCACGGACGGAGCAGTCGCGCCCCGCAAGGGGCGCGTGGGTTGAAATAAGCTGGATGACCGTCCATCCGTGCCACCGACAGTGTCGCGCCCCGCAAGGGGCGCGTGGGTTGAAATCCCAGCGCCGACCTGCAAGGCGCGGCGGCGAGAGCGGTCGCGCCCCGCAAGGGGCGCGTGGGTTGAAATTTATCTTCCTCGCGCTCCCGCGCCGTCTCCATCGTCGCGCCCCGCAAGGGGCGCGTGGGTTGAAATTGCTGATACATGCGCCGCGCGTTGGTGCAGAATCGTCGCGCCCCGCAAGGGGCGCGTGGGTTGAAATTGGGGTGATGGTATTGTGGGCAATCCCCGGTATTGTCGCGCCCCGCAAGGGGCGCGTGGGTTGAAATCCTTGGCATAACGCCCTCCTCACTTTCCTGCGGCCGTCGCGCCCCGCAAGGGGCGCGTGGGTTGAAATAGGTACTTGTGCCCATTGACGCCCACCGTCTCGGGTCGCGCCCCGCAAGGGGCGCGTGGGTTGAAATTCCCTCCATGGCGCGGGCGAGATCCGCAGTCAGGGTCGCGCCCCGCAAGGGGCGCGTGGGTTGAAATATTGCCTGCAGGTGTGCGGCGATGTCGCTGGTGGTCGCGCCCCGCAAGGGGCGCGTGGGTTGAAATCTGTGGCAGTGCGGCGAGGTGACGGACTGGCCAGTCGCGCCCCGCAAGGGGCGCGTGGGTTGAAATTGTGTCGGCCTCGCGGTCGTGACCTCTAAACTCATGTCGCGCCCCGCAAGGGGCGCGTGGGTTGAAATAGCAAGGCACGGCCCTCGCCACACAAAACGCTGGTCGCGCCCCGCAAGGGGCGCGTGGGTTGAAATGATTCATGCTCGCCAAGCGAGCACCGGCCAGCACGTCGCGCCCCGCAAGGGGCGCGTGGGTTGAAATTCTGGTTTTATTATGAAGATCCTGACAAACTCTTGTCGCGCCCCGCAGGGGGCGCGTGGGTTGAAATGCAAACGTCCCTTATTGAGCCTGACCGCCTTGCAGTCGCGCCCCGCAAGGGGCGCGTGGGTTGAAATTCAAGAATGACACGACCGTTCGCATCATACTTACCGTCGCGCCCCGCAAGGGGCGCGTGGGTTGAAATCTTCTGGTCTGCAAGTTGGTGACAAGTTTCCCTGTCGCGCCCCGCAAGGGGCGCGTGGGTTGAAATAATAAGTCCCAGCAGACTGAACTTATTGACGTTGGTCGCGCCCCGCAAGGGGCGCGTGGGTTGAAATCATAGCGATACAGGAGCGATAGGGAGTAAGGCGGTCGCGCCCCGCAAGGGGCGCGTGGGTTGAAATAAAAAAATTTATGGACACCTACTCACGGTCGAAGGTCGCGCCCCGCAAGGGGCGCGTGGGTTGAAATATCTTAGCCATCTGATCGGGATTATCGAGATCAAAGTCGCGCCCCGCAAGGGGCGCGTGGGTTGAAATCGAGGCTTTGAATACTGGTGCGAGCCAGATCGCAGTCGCGCCCCGCAAGGGGCGCGTGGGTTGAAATGATGAAAAACGTATCGCCGAACCAATCCATAATGTCGCGCCCCGCAAGGGGCGCGTGGGTTGAAATCCTATTCGGCAGGGGCGCGAGCTGCAAATATGCCGTCGCGCCCCGCAAGGGGCGCGTGGGTTGAAACGCTCCCGGATTCTCATTGCCGTATCCCTCCATAAAAAGGAAGTCTCTGCCAACCGGCAGAGACTTCCTTTCATTTTTCTATTTTACTGATCAAAGCTTGGGTTTACGTAGTAGACGTTTTTCTCGTCCAGGCGGTCCTTGGCGAGGCGCAGGCCTTCACCGAAGCGCTGGAAGTGCACGATCTCGCGCGCACGCAGGAATTTGATGACATCACTCACGTCCGGATCGTCGGAAAGGCGCAGAATGTTGTCATACGTCACGCGCGCCTTCTGTTCCGCAGCCAGGTCCTCTGTGAGGTCCGCGATGGTGTCGCCCGTGACCTGCATGGTGCTCGCCGACCACGGGTAACCCGAGGCGAACTGTGGGAAAACGCCCGTCGTGTGGTCGACAAAGTACGGCTCGAACCCAGCCTCCTTGATCTGCTCCTCGGTCAAATTGCGCGTAAGCTGGTGAACGATCGTGCCGACCATCTCGAGATGCCCCAGCTCCTCTGTGCCGATGTCGGTCAGCAGGCCCTTGAGCTCGGGGTAGGGCATGGAGTAACGCTGGGAGAGGTAGCGCAGCGACGCGCCGAGCTCGCCGTCCGGGCCGCCGTACTGCGAGATGATCGCCGCGGCAAGCCGTGGATTCGGGTTCTTGATCTTGACGGGGTACTGTAACTTTTTCTCATATACAAACATTACTTTTCTCCCTCCAGATCCCACGGCCACGGATCATTCAGCCACTTGAAGCTGCCGGGCGTCACGTCCGTCTGCAAAATCGGGCCGTACTGCTTTTCATAGGCCTCGCGCCCCTCGCGGCCGAGCTTGATATACGACCAGTAGAGGTTCAGAACCTCGGTGTCCTCCGGGTGTGTGGTGAGATAAAGCCCCAGCTCGTCGATGGCAAAATCGAGCGCCATCAGCTCTGAGAGCGCCGTGTTGACGGCGGGGAACTTCGTCTTCATCTGCGCGTGAAAGGGAAGGTTCAGCCCCGGAAACAGCGTACCGGCCTTGAGCGCGTCCTGTTGGGAATAGCGCTCGGGGTCGTTTTTCTGCACGGGGACATAGGGAAAAGCCAGCGGCGCGCAGCAGCCGTTCGGCAGTGTACCCACGCCGGACTCGGCGCGCATGGCTCTGTTATCGTCCAAAGAAGTCTCCTCCTTGCAAAGAAATCGGGCATCCGCCCACACCATCCTATGCAGCGGGAGAAAAAAGGGAAGCGGGGCTTTTCTTTTTGTTCAAAGTCCTGTATAATGAAAAGCACATAAGGCCGCGCCGCGGGGCATACATTGTTCCGGGGTGAGGGGTATTTTGTTTATCGTGTTCGGAAAAAAGGCGTTTTACGCCATATTCGCGCTGCTGCTCGTGCTGACGGCGGCGACCGTCAGCCTGCTTCTGCCGCCGGAGGCGGTGGAGACGAGTGTGTCGGCGCCGACAGGGAAGACCGTCTGGGTCATCGACGCGGGGCACGGTGGGGAGGACGGCGGGGCCGTCGCCGCCGACGGCAGCAAGGAAAGCGACATGAACCTCGCCATCGCGCAGCGGCTCGACGCGCTGCTCGTTTTTCTCGGCGAGGAGACGCGCATGACGCGCACAGAGGATATCTCCATCCACGATGCCAGTGCGTCCACGCTGCGGGAAAAGAAGCGCTCCGACCTCGAAAACCGCGTGGGACTGGTCAACAGCACGCAAGGTTCTATCCTTGTCAGCATCCACCAGAACAGTCTTCCGTCATCCAAGCAGACGCACGGCGCGCAGGTGTTTTACGGCAAAAAAGAGGGGAGTGCCGAGGTCGCGAATGCGGTGCAGCTCGCGCTGAATCAGACTGTCAATGCGGGCAATGAGAAGACAGAGAAAGCCATCGACGCGTCGATCTTCCTGATGAAAAACGTCACCGCGCCTGCAATCCTGATCGAGTGCGGATTTTTGAGCAATGAAAACGAAACGGCGCTTTTGAAAAGTGGCGAATATCAGCAAAGGCTGGCCGTTGTGATCGCGTCCGGTCTTTTACAGCAGTAGCAGTAAAGCAAAAGAGGTTTACAATATGGCAAAGGCAAAAAGTGTATTTTTCTGCACGGAGTGCGGCAACGAAACGCCCAAATGGGCGGGCCGCTGCCCGAGCTGCGGCGCATGGAACACGCTCGTCGAGCAGGCCGTCGGCGACGGTGCAAAGGCAAAAACGGGTGGCCGCAGCCGCGCGCTGCGCGCCAAGGCGCACCCGATCGCAGAGCTCGACACGGCGCAGGAGATCCGTTTTCCAACCGGCATGGGCGAGCTTGACCGCGTGCTCGGCGGCGGCGCTGTGCAGGGTTCGCTCGTGCTCGTCGGCGGTGCACCGGGCATCGGCAAATCGACGCTGATGCTGCAAATCTGCGGAAAACTGAGTGAAACCGCGAAAATTCTGTACGTTTCCGGCGAGGAATCGCCGCGTCAGCTCAAGCTGCGCGCCGACCGTCTCGGCGTGCAGTCGGACAACCTGTACGTGCTGTCCGAGACCTGCCTCGGTGATGTGCTGGAATCCGTCGAAGAAGAAAAGCCCGACGTTTTGATCGTCGACTCCATCCAGACGCTCTATCAGGACTCGCTCGAATCGCCCGCGGGCAGCGTGGCGCAGGTGCGCGCCTGCACGCTGGAGCTGATGCAGCTGGCCAAAGGGGAGGGCATCACCGTCTTTGTCATCGGACACGTCAACAAAGAGGGGTCTATTGCGGGCCCGAAGGTGTTGGAGCACATGGTCGACTGCGTTTTATATTTCGAGGGTGAGGCGCACATGAGCTATCGCATCCTGCGCGCGGCGAAAAACCGCTTCGGCGCGACGAACGAGATCGGCGTATTCGAGATGCGCAGCGAAGGCCTTGTCGAAGTGCCGAACCCGTCGGAAATGCTGCTTTCGGGACGACCTGACGATACGCCCGGCACGTGCGTGACCTGCGTGATGGAAGGCCAGCGCCCGGTGCTGGCCGAGGTGCAGGCATTGCTTGCGCCCGCGGCGCAGTCAGTCTCGCGGCGGACAAGCAACGGCTTTGACTACAACCGCGCCGCCATGCTGATGGCGGTGCTCGAAAAGCGCGGCGCGCTCAAGGTGTCCGGCTGTGACGCGTTCTTGAACGTCATCGGCGGATTGAGCGTGGACGAGCCCGCAGCAGACCTTGCCGCCGTGCTGGCGCTCGCGTCGAGTTATCTCGACAAGCCCATCGGCAATCACGTCGCCGCCATCGGCGAGGTCGGCCTGACCGGCGAGCTTCGCAGCGTGAACCATTTGAGCGAGCGGCTCAGCGAGGTGCACCGTCTGGGCTTTGAAACATGCATCATCCCGAAGCAGCGCAAGGATCAGATCCGCGCGCCGCAGGGGCTCGCGCTGATCGAAGCGTGCAACATCGCCGAAGCGCTGCGCGCCATTGTGCAGGCGTAAACGCCGATGCGCCGATTGTAAAGCAGTTTCTATAATCTATAATATAGCAGCAAAACCGGCAGCGTTTTCACACTGCCGGACCCATAGAATCCCATGATCCTGACAAAGGAGGTTTTTGTCGCCAGCCACGCCAAAACGCTCATTTCCGCAAAAATATGTTTTTCCGCTCCCCTCAATTGAACAAAATTTTTATTTTGTTCAATTTTGTATAGACTTCAAAATGCCCCTCTCCATCGGCTCCTTTATTGAAAACCGCCGTACAGCCGATCAACGGCATGTGCGCTGTGCATCCCGTTCAAAGGATCAATCTCTGCGCAGCTTTGCTCTGCGTCGTGTTTGAACTGCCAACAACGCTCAGATCAACGCTGCTGAATTTTTCTTTGCCGACATACCGACATTTTGAAATTCAATTTTGGAGTATCTCTCCGTATTATTTTTGCTGTAACGAATGAGCTCGCGTGAAAATGCGGCTTACTTTATATTATGAACGACTACCGCTTGGAATCGCCGCCGATTTTGCGCGATTTTCTATCCTACCACGAGACCATCAAAGCCCACTCGCAGAAAACGGTCGATGAATATTTCCTCGACCTGCGCAACTTTTTCCGCTATTTGAAGCAGTCGCGCGATCCGTCGCTGCGCGGCCTCCCTCTCAATGAAATTTCCATCATGGACGTCGATCTTGACTTTGTGAAAAAAGTAACATTGACCGATATTTACGCCTACATGACCTATCTGAGCCGTGACCGCGTGCTGCATCAAAACAGCGACGTGTCCGACTACGGCTTAAATGCCGCGTCCAGAGCGCGAAAAATCGCAACAATTCGGTCTTTTTACAACTATTTGGTCAATAAAGCGCACCTTTTGGACACAAATCCCTGCAAGGACCTCGATTCCCCCAAGATCAAAAAGTCGCTGCCGAAATATCTGACGCTCGACGAGAGCGTGCAGCTTTTGCAGTCTGTCGACGGGCAGAACCGCGAGCGCGATTACTGCATTCTGACGATCTTTCTGAACTGCGGGCTGCGAATCTCCGAGCTCTGCGGTCTCGATCTGCATGATATTCAAGATGACGCGCTGCGCGTGCTCGGCAAAGGCAACAAGGTGCGCATCGTCTACTTAAACGACGCCTGTAAGGATGCGCTCAAGCGTTATCTCGCCGTCCGCCGCCCCATCTCCGGCCGCGATCACAATGCTCTCTTCCTCTCGTCGCGCAACGAGCGCATCAGCCGCTCGAGCGTCCACGCGCTCGTCAAAAAGCACCTGAGCGCCGCGGGGCTCGACGCTTCAGAATACTCCTCGCACAAGCTGCGCCACACGGCGGCAACGCTGATGCTGCAAAACGGCGTGGACGTCAAAGCCGTGCAGGAGGTGCTCGGGCATGAGCATCTGAACACGACAGAGATCTACACACACATTGATAACGACGCGCTGCGCGTGGCTGCAAAGGCAAATCCCTTGTCGCATGTAAAGATGAAAAAGAACGAGGATTAAAATTGACTTTCCCGACTTCATCCGATATACTTAATAGTTGATGAAATGTATTTTTCAAGGAGGGTTTCCATGAATACAAAAGAGCTTTCCCCCATCTGCCGGCAGGTACGGCGCGACATCATCACGATGACCGCCAACGCCGGCAGCGGCCACCCCGGCGGTTCGCTGTCTGCGGTGGAGCTGATGACCAGCGTTTTCTTCAACCACATGCGCGTTGACCCGCAGAACCCGCACGATCCCGACCGCGACCGCTTCGTGCTCTCCAAGGGTCATGCCGCCCCCTGCTATTACGCGGTGCTCGCCGCTAAGGGCTTCATCTCCCGCGACGAATATGCGAACTTCCGCCAGCTGCACTCCATCCTGCAGGGCCACCCCGACGCCAAGAAGGTCCCCGGCATCGACGCCTCTACGGGTTCTCTCGGTCAGGGCGTGTCCATCGCCGTCGGCATGGCGCTGGGCGCCAAGCATCTCGGCAAGGATACGAAGGTCTTCGCCCTCGTCGGCGACGGCGAGAGTCAGGAGGGTCAGATCTGGGAGGCCTATATGGCCGCCGCGCACTATAAGCTCGACAATCTGACCGTCATCATCGACAACAATGGGCTCCAGATCGACGGCACGAACGACCAGGTCATGAGCCTTGGCGATCTGCCCGCCAAGCTCCGCGCGTTCGGCTTTGACCTCGTCGAGCTGCCCGACGGCAACGATCTCGACGCCGTCGAGGCCGCACTCTCCAAGCCTACCATGCCCGGCAAGCCCAAGGCCATCCTTGCACACACCGTCAAGGGCAAGGGCGTTTCGTTCATGGAGAATCAGGTCGGCTGGCACGGCAAGGCCCCAAATGCCGAGCAGCGCGAGCAGGCTTTGAAGGAATTGGAGGACTAAGAACATGGCTGATAAAATTGCAACCCGTCAGGCTTACGGCGAAGCGCTGATCGAACTGGTCGAAAAGAATGATAAGGTCGTCGTGCTCGACGCCGACCTCGCCAACGCCACGCAGACCTGCAAGGTCGCCAAGGCGCACCCTGAAAAATTCTACAACTGCGGCATTGCCGAGGCCAACATGGTCGACATCGCCGCCGGTATGTCCACGATGGGCCTCATCCCCTACTGCTCTTCGTTTGCGATGTTTGCGGCCGGCCGCGCCTATGAGCAGATTCGCAACTCCATCGCCTATCCCCACTTCAATGTCAAAATCTGCGCGACCCATGCGGGCGTCAGCGTCGGCGAGGACGGCGGCAGCCACCAGTGCATCGAGGATCTCGCGCTCATGCGCGCCATCCCCGGCATGACGGTCATCTGCCCCGCGGACGCCAACGAGGCCAAGGCCGCCACCATGGCGATCGCCGAGATGAACGGTCCTGTCTACATGCGCCTTGCGCGCCTTGCCACCCCCGTTTTCGAGGGCGATATGGTCAAGCCCTTTGAGATTGGCAAGGCCAACGTCCTGCGCGAGGGCAAGGATGTCGCGATCTTCGCGACCGGCCTGATGGTCAGCGAATCCCTCGCCGCCGCGGAGAAGCTCGCCAAGGAGGGCATCGACGCCGCCGTCATCAACATCCACACCATCAAGCCCATCGACGCAGAGTGCGTGACGAAGTACGCCGTACAATGCGGCAAGGTCATCACCGTCGAGGAGCACAGCGTCATCGGCGGTCTGGGCGACGCCGTGGCCGACGTCCTGATGGGTAAGGTCAACTGCAAGTTCCACAAAATCGGCGTGAACGACCGCTTCGGCCAGTCTGGCAAGGCGGCGGACGTGCTGCGCGAATACGGCCTGACGGCGGATCAGATCGCCGAGACCGTCAAGGCGAACATCTGATGAACACCGCGCCCGAGTGCGTCGACATGATGGAATCACTGCGCCGCGGCGCAGGCCGCCTGCTTTATAACGGAGATGAAGGCTCTCTCGTCCTCAGCACGGACGGAACGTTTCTGCTGAGCGACATACAGGACGGCGCGCTTCTGTGCGAAAAGATTCGCACGCTTTGCCCTGCCACTCCCAAGCTGTCCACCGTCAAAAGTGACGATGCCGCAGCAGCGCTGATGCGGGAATTCTCCCTGCACGATTCCATGCGCTGCACGCAGTGGGTCTATGAAAAGGGCGAGCCGCCCTGCCCCGTCACGGCGGACATCCGCCCGCTGACGCAGGAGCACGCGGCGCTGGCCGCGTCCGTCTATCACGACGGCGACGGTGCGTACATCCGCGACCGCATCGAACACGGCACACTCTTCGGCGTATTTGAGAGCGATGCCCTCGCAGGCTTCGCCGGTTTTCATGACGACGGCAGCATGGGCATGCTTGAAATTCTACCGCCGTTCCGCCGCCGCGGGTATGCCGCGCAGCTGGAAGCATTTCTGATCGCCGCGGCGCTGAAGGAGGGCCGCACGCCCTACTGCCACGTGGTCGACGGAAACGAAGCGTCGCTGTATTTGCAGCGGAAAATGGGCCTCACCTGCACCCGCCTTCCCGCGATCTGGGTCAATTAAGCAAAGAAAGGAGACAAAGCGAATCGGTTTTGTCTCCTTTTTTCAAAAATATCGCAAATCCTCTTGCAAAATCAAATTTCTGTGTTACAATGTAATTAGTTCCAAACGTACCAAACATTTGAAATAACTTTTTATCAAAGGAGAAGATATTATGCCGCTCGTAACATCTACTGAAATGTTCAAAAAGGCCTATGACGGCGGATACGCCATCGGCGCGTTCAACGTCAACAACATGGAGATCGTGCAGGGTATCACCGAGGCCTGCCAGGAAGAGCACGCGCCCGTGATCCTGCAGGTCAGCAAGGGCGCCCGCGCCTACGCGAACCACACCTACCTCGTCAAGCTCGTGGAAGCTGCTGTCGAGTGCTGCCCCGATATCCCCATCGTGCTGCACCTTGACCACGGCCCGGACTTCGAGACCTGCAAGTCCTGCATCGACGGCGGCTTCACCTCCGTCATGATCGACGCCTCCTCCAAGCCCTTTGCCGAAAATATCGAGATCACGAAGAAGGTCGTCGAGTACGCACATGACCACGGCGTCGTGGTCGAGGCCGAGCTCGGCACCCTCGCCGGTATCGAGGATGAGGTCAAGGTCGCCGCGCACGAGGCGTCCTACACCCATCCCGAAGAAGTCGAGGAATTCGTCTCCAAGACCGGCTGCGACTCCCTTGCCATCGCCATTGGTACCTCTCACGGCGCTTACAAGTTCAAGCCCGAGCAGTGCACCGTCAATGAGCAGGGCATCCTCGTCCCGCCCCCGCTGCGCTTCGATGTGCTGAAGGAAGTCTCCAAGCGTCTGCCCGGCTTCCCCATCGTGCTGCACGGCTCCTCCTCCGTCCCGCAGGAGTATGTCAAGATGATCAACGAGCACGGCGGCAAGATGCCCAACGCTATCGGCGTGCCCGAGGATCAGCTGCGCGAGGCAGCAAAGCTCTCCGTCTGCAAGATCAACATCGACTCCGACCTGCGCCTTGCCATGACCGGCACCGTGCGCGCCTTCCTCGATGAACATCCCGACAAGTTTGACCCGCGCGAGTATCTCAAGCCCGCCCGCGCCAACATCAAGGAGCTCGTCCGCCACAAGCTCGTCGATGTGCTCGGCTGCGCTGGCAAGGCCTAAGCGATAAGGAGAACTGCTATGAGTGAATTGAAAGGCGCGTGCATCATCGGCCAGTCCGGCGGCCCGACCTCCGTCATCAACGCGAGCGCTTACGGCGTCATCCGCACGGCGCTCGATTCCGGCTGCATCACGAATGTCTACGGTGCAGAGCACGGTATCAAGGGCGTGCTCGAAGACCGCCTGTTCGACATGAGTCAGGAAGACTCGAAGGAGCTGGAGCTTTTAAAGTACACCCCCTCCTCCGCCCTCGGCTCCTGCCGCTACAAGATGAAGGACCCCGACGAGGACGACACCGATTACAAGCGCATCCTTGAGGTATTCAAAAAGCACGACGTCCGCTATTTCTTCTACAACGGCGGAAATGACTCGATGGATACCTGCAATAAGATCAGCAAGTACATGCAGAAGGTCGGCTACGAGTGCCGCGTCATGGGCGTGCCCAAGACGATCGACAACGACCTTTATGGCACCGACCACTGCCCCGGCTACGCCAGCGCCGCCAAGTACATCGCGACGAGCCTGATGGAGGTCTATCAGGACGCGCACGTCTACGACACGGGCATGATCTGCATTGTCGAGATCATGGGCCGCCACGCCGGTTGGCTGACTGCCGCCGCCGCGCTCGCGACGAAGTACGGCGCGGGCCCCGACCTCATCTACCTGCCCGAGACTGATTTCGACATGGACACGTTCCTTGCCGACGTCGAGCGCATCTACAAGGAGACCGGCAGCTGTATGGTCGCCGTATCCGAGGGCATCCACTATGCCGACGGCAGCTTTGTCTCCGAGGCCAAGACCAGCGCGACGGACGGCTTTGGCCACGCGCAGCTCGGCGGCCTCGCCGCGCTGCTGGCGAGCATCGTGAAGGAAAAGACCGGCGCGAAGGTGCGCGGCATTGAGCTGTCGCTGCTCCAGCGCTGCGGCGCACACCTCGCAAGCGAGACCGATATCGAAGAGGCCGTCATGGCCGGTCGTGCCGCGGTGGAAAACGCCGTCGCCGGCATCACCGACAAGATGGTCGCCTTTGAGCGTGAGACTGTGGACGGCCACTACGTTTGCAAGACGAAGCTGCTGCCGCTCACCGAGGTCGCAAACTTCGAGAAGAAGATCCCGCTCGAGTGGATCAACGACTCTCACAACGGCGTCAAGCAGGAGTTCATCGACTATGTCCTCCCCCTCATCCAGGGCGAGCCCAAGCTCACGAAGGAGGACTCCCTCCCCCGTTTCGCCAAACTCAAAAAAGTGCTGGCCAAGTAAATTTTTCAGTAAAAAAGGAACCGATTCTTTCGAATCGGTTCCTTTTTTATCCTGGTCCACGCATTCCGCTTATTCCGTGGACCACTCACCGAGAACATCTGTGGTAAGCGGCAGCGTCGTTTCCTTCGTGCCGCTTTCCGTGTAGAGCGTCAGCGTAACGGTAGTGTCCTGTGCGTGATAGGTCTCCGTCCGCGCGGTCACGCCGAGGGGCGCACTCAGGCGCGCAAGCTGCGCGTCCGCCTTATCCCAGTCGACCTCACTGCGCTGAGAGCCCCCCTCCGCGGCGTTCCAACGGTAGACAAAAACACACGACATGCCGTCGCCAAAGGTGCTGCGCGTAATGAGTTCGCTGCGCCCATCTCCCGTGAGATCAAGCGGCCACGCGCCGTCGCCCTCCGCCGCATCATCAAAGTCATAGCCAAAGGTCCTGCCCGCATAGACGAAGCCCTGCTCCGTCAGCGCATAGAAGTCACAAACTGTCATAACTATGCCTTGGATCGTTTCAAGCTCGAAGCCCGGAAATCCGAGCACATCGTCCCGTGCGGTGAGGGAGACTTTTTCGGCAGCGTTGCCATTCCCGATCCAAGTGCCGCGATTCACGCCGAACGGTATGTCGATCTCCGCACCGTCCGCGCCAAAGAGCGCGTAGCGCGCATAGCCAGCCTCATCCGGCTCGTAGACTCTCAGCGTGACGGTCTGATCACCGACCTCCTCGGTCTGCGTGAGCAGCGCGGTGGGCGCGTCAGCCTCCTCCGGTGGCAATTCCTCTATAATGGGCTGCGGAGTGCGGCTTGCTAAGATGATGCTGACAAGCGCCGCTGCCACCAGCAGCGGCAGCGCGATCTTTCGGCTCATATCCTCTTCCTCCTGTTATTCTTCTTATAGAACAGCATAACAGCGGGCAGTGGAAATGACAAGTTACAAAGTGATGACAAGTTACAGGAATGTAACAAAGCGAGAGGAACCTCCTCTCGCTTTGTTTCTTTATAGGATGATACAGATGAGACCGCCCGTGCCCTCGTTGATGATGCGCTCAAGCGTCTGGCGGAGCTTGAGGCGCGCGTCGTCCGGCATGTGCTTGAGCTTTGCCTGCAAGTCTTCGTTCACGATCTCGTGGAAGCTGCGGCCGAAGATGTTGGACTGCCAGATCTTCGTCGTGTCGCCCTCGAACTCCTGCAAGAGGTAGTTGACCATGTCTTCGCTCTGCTTTTCATTGCCGACGATGGGCGAAACCGTCGTTTCGATGTCGGCGCGGATGATATGCAGGCTCGGCGCGCTCGCCTTGAGCCTCACACCGTAGCGCCCGCCCTGCTTCATGATCTCCGGCTCCTCCAAGTTCAGCTCGTCGACCGTCGGCACAACGATACCGTAGCCTCTCTCGCGCGCATCGGACACCGCCTGCGCCACCTTGTCGTACTCCGCCTTGACCGACGAGAGCTCAGTGAGAAGGCTCAGCAGATCGCCGTCATCCTTCACATCGAAGCCCGACTGCTCGCTCAGCGTCCGGTAGAACAGTGCGCGCGGGAGCTGCAATTCCGCCGCGGCGACGCCCGTGCCGAGCTGAATGGACGTGATGCGCGCGCTGCTGACGCTTTCGCAGCCGCCGATGGCGCTGATCGCGCCCTGCACCTCTCGGATACAGTGGAGGCTGCCTGTGTTCTCGCGGATGGCCTGATAGAGGCCGCTTTTGATCGGGTGATCGTCGGCAAGCGCCTCGACCCACGGCGGGATGAAGAGGTCCAGCTCGCAGAGCGGGAACTCGTAAAGGATGGCCTTGAGAATCATTCCCACTGCGTTGTCGTCGAGCGTCAGGCAGTTGACGGGCAGACATGTCACGCCATAGCGTGAAGCGATATCCCTTGCCATTGCCTGCACGCGATCGCTTTCCGGCTCTGTCGCGTTGAGCAGGACGAGGAAGGGCTTGCCGATCTCCTGTAATTCGCGGATGACGCGGCCCTCGGCCTCTATGTAGTCCTCGCGCGGGATATCGGTGATACTGCCGTCGGTCGTCACAACGACGCCGATGGTCGAATGCTCGCGGATGACGCGCGTTGTGCCAAGCTCCGCCGCCTCACTCATCGTCACCTCGTGGTCGAGCCACGGCGTCGAGACCATGCGCGGGCTCTCGCCCTCCATCTGCCCCGTCGCGCCCGGGATCATATAGCCCACGCAGTCGATGAGCCGGACCGAGCAGCTGCTGCCCTCGTCAAGCGCAATATCCACCGCCTCTTCCGGCACGAACTTCGGCTCCGCCGTCATCACCATGCGGCCGCTGCCGCTCTGCGGCAGCTCATCCTTCGCCCGCTCGCGGCGGTAGACATTGTCGATGTTCGGGATGACCTGCGTTTCCATAAAGCGCTTGATGAACGTCGACTTGCCCGCGCGCACGGGGCCGACGACGCCGATGTAGATGTCCCCCGCCGTGCGGGTCGAAATATCCTGATAGATCTCCGTATTCATGCTCATACCCTCTTCCTCCGTTCCTCAGCGCCTGCGCGGGATCAGCAGCAGCTTTCCGATCACCGCGGCGGATTCCTCCTTGAGCTCGTTGGCCGCGAGGATGGCCTCGACCGTTGTGCGGTACAGCTTGGCAATATCCCACAGCCGCTCGCCCTGCTTCATCGCGCGGAGCACGAGCGAGGGGACGTTCTCGTCCTTTTTCCCGCACTCCTCGGCCTCAAGCGACTGAAGACAAGGATAACGCGGCGTTTCCGCCACGCTGACGGCAAACGTTACGGGGAAGCGCAGCTCCACGCCGTCCGCGCCGACGGACGCGGCGATCTCGCCCGCGTACATGTCCTGTACCCGCGCCTGTCCGCTGCCCGGAAGGTCGGTCTCGAGCAGCACCTCGCTCCGCCGCTCGGAGAGCAGCGGCACGGCGTTTTCGTCGAGATACAGCACGCGCAGATTCGCCGTCGCGCGCAGCGACGCGCTCTCTCCCCCGCCGCTCACGCCCGCGCTGCTGAAGATCACGTCCGTCGCCAGCACCGTCTGCACCTCGGCCCCGGTCTCGATCTTTTCGCGCACGAGCTGCTCGCGCAGCACCAGCGCCGCGCTGTCGCACAGCTCGACCGTCTCCGTCTTCGCGGTCAGGTCGTAGGCCGTGCTGTAAAGGTCCGCCACACAGCAAACGCTTTTCACCTCGCGCACCGCTGTGAACGCGCTGATGTAGAGCCGCAGCGAGATGGCGCGGTTGTTGTCCGGCTCGCTCTCGCTGCCGACATGGATCTCCGCGCCTGTCAGGCGCAGCGACGCGCGCACCGTCGTCTCGCCCTCCTCTTCGGCAAGGCCGTCGAGAATCTGCGAAAACGGCAGCTCGCTGCTCATCGACGCAAGATTCCCGCTCTCATCCAAGTAGATGGCATCCAGCCGCGCGACGCCCTTGAGCACGATCTTGTTGCCGATCGACTTGCAGTCGGTCACGCGCAGCGCACACTTTGTGCGTAAAAGCTCCTGAATGGGCTCCTTCGTGCCCGAAAGCAGCACTTCATCGGAAAATGTGAAGTCCTTTTCCCGAATGGCGCGGATAATACCGATGTCCTTTTTCTCGCACAGCGTTTCGATCTTGTAGGCTTCCTGCTCCTTCACGCCGCTGCACACGCTCAGCGACGCGGGCACGTAGGGCGTAAGCGTCAGCTCCACGTTCACGCGCGTGAACACCTTGCGTGGGTTGAGCATGCGCACTTCGCACGAGCAGAGCCGGCCGTCGAGGCAGCTGTCCGCGCTGCCGCTCAGCGCGCGCCCCTCGATCGTCTCGTCGAGCGGCAGCGTGTATTCAAATGACTTCATCCCCTGCGCGTCCTCGGCCACGTACAAAAGCGTCATGCGGATCGTGCCCGACACCTGCGCTTTTCCGTCTGCGATCTCACGGCTGCGCAGGAAAAGGCACCCGCTCGCATCCACGATGCGGGCAATGTCCGGCAGATAGTCCGGCACGATGGTCTCCGTTGTCTCCTCGCGGTTCTCGCTGAGCTGCGGTAACGCCTGATAACAGGCAAACTGCTCCTTTTTCAATTCCAGTTCCATTGCAGTCCCTCTCCTTCGGCTAAGTGGTTACTGCACTCTATGCACTGTGGACGCGCGTTATGCTTCCTCCCTGACGCCAAATACGCGCCGCAGCAGCGACGAGAGGACCTTGGGTGACTTCCAAACGACAATTTTCATGCTTTTCCCTCCCAATATTCATACCCTTTTCAACCGATGTTAGAATCTGCGCAGGCAGCCGATGCCGCAAAAGATGAGAAGAAATGCGACCAGAAACATCAGCGCCCCCACCGGAAAAACAGCCGCGATGAAAATACCGAGCCCCAGCGCCAGCGCGCAAACACCCACGCAGTGCCACGGGCCGAACAGCGGCGGTCCCGGCGGGCGCGGCGGCGGATTCGAATACATGCTTTTCCCCTCCTCTCCCGGCGTTCGCCTGCTCCATTCTATACAAAAGCGGCCGCCGCGTTCCTGCTTTATCGTGACAAAGCGTCGAACTTCGTCATGTTGTCCCTTGTAATACTTGACATTCTCTCATCTTTATGTAATATTAAGAACAACTTCACTTGATCGCGGCTCTGCGAGCGTGTTCCGCACTGACCGCAACGGAAAGGACGGCACACCCATGCAGGAAATGAGCAGAAGAAATCAGCACTTTACCGACTCCGTCATTCGCAGAATGACGCGTATCTCCAACGAATGCGGCGCGATCAACTTAGCGCAGGGCTTCCCCGATTTTGACCCGCCCAAGGAGATGATGGACCGCCTCGAGGTCGTGAGCCACGAAGGCCCCCATCAGTATCCCATCACGATGGGTGCGCCGAATTTCCGCCAGGCCATCGCGCGCAAATGCGGTCACTTCATGGGTCGCACCATCGACCCCGAGACCGAGATCGTCGCGACCATCGGCTCGACCGAAGCGATGGTCGACACGCTCTTCGCCCTGACGAATCCGGGCGACCGCGTCGTGATGTTCTCCCCGTTCTTCGAAAACTACCGCGCACAGGTCATCATGGCCGACTGCGAGCCGGTCTTTGTCCCTCTGAATCCGCCGACGTTCTCCTTTGACCCGAACGTGCTCGAAGATGCGTTCCGCGGCGGTGCGAAGGCCATCATCATCTGCAATCCCTCGAACCCGAGCGGCAAGGTCTTCACCGAGGAAGAGCTCAAGACCATCGCCGACCTCTGCATCCGCTACGACGTTTACGCCATCATGGACGAGGTGTATGAGCACATCATCTACGACGGCCGCAAGCACGTCTACATGAACAGCATCCCCGGCATGTGGGAGCGCACGGTCTCCTGCTCGTCGCTCTCCAAGACCTACTCCGTCACCGGCTGGAGACTCGGCTATGCCATCGCGCCGGAGAACATCATGGCGCGCATCCGCCAGTACCACGACTTCAACGCCGTCGGCTGCCCGTCGCCTCTGATGGAGGCCGCCGTCGTCGGCCTCAACATGCCGCTGAGCTACTATGACGAGTTCGGCGCGCACTACGCGCACATGAAAAAGATCTTCACCGAGGGCATGCGCGACATCGGTATCCCCTTCACCGATCCCGAGGGCACGTATTTCGTGCTGGCCGACATCTCCCCGTACCTCAAGAAGGGCCAGAGCGACGTCGACTTCTGCGAGCAGCTGGCGAGAAAAGCCGGCGTCGGCGCCGTGCCGGGCAGCTCGTTCTTCAATGAACCGATCAACAATATTGTGCGTCTGCACTTCGCGAAGAAGGATGAGACGCTGTACGCTGCGCTGGATCGGCTGAATCATATCAAGGATATGATGTGAGTTTTCCGCACTTCATGCGGAAGGAATGTTCCCCACACTGTGTGGGGACGCGACAAAGGGGGGCTATTCTCTTTCCTCGGAAAGAGAATAGCCCCCCTTACACCCCCCAAGAGAAAGGGCTTTGATTGGCAATCTCGGGCTTGCACAAGTCTTTTGCCTCCGGAATGTAATGCCTGCGCGCGGCAGAGCCGCGTCAGCATTGCAAGACGATTTGCCTCTGCTTCTACTATCCGCTGCCGCTCTGCCCATCTTGTAGAAGTGCGCAGTAATCTCCGTCTACCGAGGCACTCCACAATGCGGCGAGCGCCAGCAATGCCGCATTCGGCAGGCAGTCTGCCGCCGAGGTAGCGTCACTCGCGCCTCACG
>OOAC01000600.1_pt1 | contig 31016 bp, 26 predicted proteins | sample 1671041 | NCBI WGS metagenome assembly OOAC01 (sample SAMN06348116, study PRJEB24527) | human gut metagenome | biome: human gut; feature: ankylosing spondylitis patient; material: feces | host: Homo sapiens | place: China | collected 2015-10 | reverse complement strand
ACTAGAACCTAAATCTAGCGCGTCTGCCAGTTCCGCCACAGGTGCAAATATTAAACTGAAATATAAATAGTGGTTTTGCGAAGTGATACGCGCGTCTTCCGGTCTGAAATATAGTCGCAATGCGTCGCACATAAATGTACTTCCTTTTGCTCGTTATTTCAGACAGCGCATTGCTCCCTTTATCTGCCACAGGCAGCGGTCGCAAGGCTACCAATTCCGCCACACCCGCATTTTCAATTTCTGCAAGACCTACCGTTAGATAATACTATAAATATCAGCAAAAGTCAAGTATAAGCAAGCAGTATATTATTACTGCTTGCAGAACACGATTCCGTCTTTTTTGCTGATTGACTTGATTTTTGCCAAAGATTCAACTCTTATGCCCATATCACGAACGAGGTTGCCGCCGCCCTGATAAGCTTTTTCGATAACAATTCCCGCACCTGCTGTTTTTGCGCCTGCTTTTTCAATAAGCATAAGAAGTGCCGTTAAGGCACTGCCCTTTGCAAGAAAATCGTCAATGATAAGCACATTGTCTTCTTTGCTCAAAAATTCCTTAGAAACAACTATGTCATAGTCCCTTTTATGAGTGTATGAGTGGACGGTTGCGTTGTATGTATCAGAATAAATATTGATTGTCTTTGTCTTTTTTGCAAAAACAACCGGAACACCAAAATACTGAGCCGCAAGACAGGCAATGCCGATTCCAGACGCTTCGATTGTCAGAATTTTTGTTATGTTTTCATCCTTGAAGAGTCTGTAAAATTCCTTGCCAAGCTCACATACAAAACTGACATCAATCTGATGATTGAGAAAGCTGTCAACCTTTAATACATTGTCGGCACCAATATGTCCGTCTTTAAGAATTCTGTCTTCTAAAAGTTTCATATCAATCTCTTTTCTGAAAAATAAAATAGTAACAAACAATACGATAGATTATACTACAAATATTTGCACATTTCAATTGATTTTTGTGATATTCCATGCCTTATTTTTCTTATTTTCGGAAAAAATTAAATTCAGACACAAAAAAGGCAGTCGTGATAAAGCGACTGCCCCTGCGGTTTATACTTCAATATTTTTAATTGAATCAAATTCGTCCATGATTTCTTTTGACGGTTTTTTTGAAAGAAGGGAAACAATAACATTCACAATAAGCGCAAGTCCGAAGCCTACAACAAGTGAATAAAGATTTGTTGCCGCATAAAGCGTCTGACCGTTTACAAGCGGAATATAGTCCCATATGATAACTGTCAGAGCGCCTGTTGCCATACCGCTGATTGCACCCGAAAGTGTTGAGCGTTTCCAGAAAAGTGCCAACAGAACAACAGGTCCGAATGCCGAACCGAATCCTGCCCATGCATCCGAAACAAGTCCCATAATGCTTGATTTAGGATTAAGTGCAATGAAGAATGCGATTACAGCAACAACTGCAACTGCAATTTTGCCGACCAAAAGCGAGCTCTTTTCGCTTGCATTCTTTTTAACAGCACCTTTGTAAAGATCCTCCGAAACAGCCGATGCAGTGACGAGAAGCTGACTGTCTGCTGTTGACATAATTGCGGCAAGGATTCCGCAAAGGAAAATACCGCCGATAAAGATAAGCACGCCGTTGCCTGAGAAAAGCTGCTGGATTGTTCTGATGAATACAGATTCGCTTGTTGCATCGTCAAGCTGTGCTGTAAGGTAGCCTCTTGCGATAAGACCGATAAGGCATGACGCAGTAAGTGAAATAATTACCCAAACAACAGCAATTTTTCTTGACTTCTTGATTTCTTCATTGCTCTTTACAGCCATGAATCTGACGAGAATATGCGGCATACCGAAGTAACCGAGTCCCCATGCAAGGTTTGAAATAATCGAAACAGCCGAAACAGGCGTTCCGTCACCGTTTACAAAGAAGTTAAGAAACTGAGCAGGCTGTTCAACACCTTTTGCGGCAAGCGCAGAACTGAAGCTTGTGTCAAATGTGAGAATTGCATATGCAAGCACCGGAACGGTAAGGATTGCAACAATCATCATAAGTCCCTGAATGAGGTCGGTTGTACAAACTGCCTTGAAACCGCCCATGAATGTATATACAAGAATTACTACTGCGGCAACGATAAGACCGATAACATAAACCCGATTGTAGTTTTCGTCACCGCTTGCGCTGTCCGAGAAGAGCGTTGCAAAAAGCTTTGCACCCGAACTGAATGCCGACGCTGTGTAAACCGTGAAGAAAACTGCGATGATTGACGCCGAAACAATCTTGATTATGTTTTTATGGTCACGGTAGCGATTTTTGAAAAAGCTCGGAATAGTGAGCGAGTTGCCTGCCACAATTGTGTATTTACGAAGTCTTGCCGAAACAATGTACCAGTTGAGAATTGTGCCGATAAGAAGTCCTATGGCAATCCATGCCTCGCCTGTGCCGGCAAGGTATACGGCGCCCGGAAGTCCCATCAAAAGCCAACCGCTCATATCAGATGCCTGTGCCGACATTGCGGCTGTCCAACTGCCGAGGTTTCTGCCACCGAGAAAGTAGTCCTCATTGTTCTTGTTGCCCTTTGAACAAACAAAGCCTATTACGATCATAATAATCATATAAGCTATAAACGCACAAAGAACTATTATGTTGTTTGTTGTCATTATGCCCCTCCTGAAATTAAATTTATAAATCAAATACCTTTTAATTCTACCAAAAATGAATAAATAAATCAAGTGAATTGCAGTATTTAGGACTTTTATGCAGATAATTTGTGCATTTGCAAAAATTCAGGAGTAACATTTTGCACATAATTACGAATAAAATAACTTTTATATGCATTTAAAGGGGGATTTTGTGTTGATTTGAAGAATCAAAAGTATTATAATTACATTGATTGCAAATTGATTGTAAAAGGTATGTGGAGAGATAAAAATGAATATGGTAAAAAGAACTTGGGCTGAAATTTCACTTAATGCAATTGAGCATAACTATAATGTAATAAGAAATAAGGTTGCAGACGATACAAAGGTCTGTTGTGTTATAAAGGCTGACGGCTACGGCCACGGTGCAGTTGAGCTTTCACAGATTTATGAAAAACTCGGAGCAGATTTTTTTGCTGTTTCAAATATTGACGAGGGTATAGAAATCAGAAAGAGCGGTTCAAAACTCCCTATTGTTATTCTTGGCTACACTCCCGTTTCGGAAGTAAAAAATCTTGCCGCTTATAATATTTCTCAGGCTGTTTTTTCACTTGAGTATGCAAAGGAGCTTTCTGAAAAATGTGTTGAAGAGGACTGTATCTGCAAAATGCACATCAAGGTTGACTCGGGAATGTCAAGAATCGGCTTTATGTGTCAGGAATTTCCACGGGATGAATATTCTATTGAAGAAATTTGCGAGGCTTGTTGCCTGCCGAATCTTGAGGTTGAGGGGCTTTTTACTCATTTTTGTGTGTCTGATGAAGATGCCGAGGGCAGAGAGTTCACAAACAAGCAGTATGAAAACTTTATTCATGTGCGTGACAGCCTTAAAAAGAGAGGCGTTGATATCAGCGTTGTTCATTGCTCAAACAGCGGCGCAATTGAAGATTACCCCGAAACCTGTTGCGATATGGTAAGAGCAGGTATTATCCTCTACGGACTTGCTCCGTCATCAAAGCTTGCCGACAGACTTGACCTTGTTCCTGCAATGACTCTTAAAACAGTTGTCGCTTTTGTAAAAGAGGTTCAAAAGGGTGCAACAATTTCCTACGGCAGAACTTTTACAGCCGACCGAAAGATGAAAATTGCAACCGTTCCTATCGGATACGCTGACGGATTCATCAGACAGAATGCAAAAGACGGCTATATGACGGTGAACGGAAAGAAAGCGAAAATTGTGGGCAGAATATGTATGGATCAGACAATGCTTGATGTTACCGATATTGAAGATGTCAAGACAGGTGACGAGGTTGTCGTATTCGGTACAGGCGAAAACGGTGAGCCTACTGCAGATTCACTTGCCGAAAATACAGGAACTATAAACTACGAAACCGTCTGTCTTGTCGGAAAGCGTGTTCCGAGAATTTACATTAAAGACGGAAAAATTGAGAATGTGATGTATAAATTATGAGATTACTTGCTGTTGACGGAAACAGCATTGTAAACCGTGCGTTTTACGGAATAAGACCGCTTACTACAAAGGACGGTCAGTTTACAAACGCAATTTACGGATTTCTTACAATGCTGTACAAAATTAAAAATGAAGAAAATCCCGACGCCGTGGCGATTGCCTTTGACCTGAAAACACCGACCTTCAGACACAAGGCTTATGCAGGCTACAAGGCAACACGAAAAGGTATGCCGGAGGAGCTTGCGTCACAAATGGAACCGCTGAAAAAGCTTCTTACCCTTTTAGGCTACAGGCTTGTTACTTGTGAGGGCTTTGAGGCTGACGATATTCTCGGTACGCTCGCCAAGGCTTGTGAAGAAAACGGAAACGAGTGCGTTATTGCAACAGGTGATCGTGACAGCCTTCAGCTTGTGTCGGACAAAACAAGCGTTCATCTTTGCTCAAACAAACAGGATATACTTTATACCCCCGAAAAGATTCTTGAAGCTTACGGTGTAACTCCAAAGGAGCTTATAGAAATCAAGGCGATTCAGGGCGATACTTCGGATAATATTCCCGGAGTTGCGGGAATAGGACCAAAGGGTGCAGGCGACCTCATTCAGAGATATCACACGGTTGAGTATATCTATGACCATCTTGATGAACTTGAAATCAAGGACGGTGTGCGTAAAAAGCTGACTGCGTCAAAGGAAAATGCAATTCTCAGCCGTATGCTCGGTGAAATAAACTGCAACGCTCCTGTTGACACAAATGTCGAAAATTATGTTGTAGATATGAAAGATGCCGATGAATGTGCCGGATTTATGGCAAAGCTTGAACTATTTTCTTTAATAGAAAAATACGGCATCAAGGCTGACAAAAATACAAAGCCCGAAAAGGTTGAGAAAAATTCGCTTGAGGTTGTGTCTGATTTTGATGAAAATGAACTTTTAAAAAATGTTAAGTCAGAGAAAAAGCTCTATCTCAACTTTGAAACAGAGAATAAAGAATTAAAATCCTTTGCCGTACTTTTTGACGGCAAGGTGTATATAAGCACGGACGAAGAACTTTTTGTTAAGTTTATTGCCGACAGTGAACTTCAAAAGTACACAAGAAACATCAAAACGCTCTACGCTTATGCCGATGAGAGAAATATTGATGTTGAAAATATTGTGTTTGATATTGAGCTTGCGGCATATCTGATTGAACCGTCATCAAAGGATTATTCGGACAAAAATCTTTGTGCCTCTTACGAAATCACTCTGCCTGTCTGCACTGATGAGCAGAATGAAAAATACGAGGCATTTGCCTGTTACGCAGAATTGTGTGAAAAACTCGGAGATAAAATCAAGGCTCACGGTCAGGAAAAGTTGTTAAGTGAAATTGAAATCCCGCTTGCAAAGGTGCTTGCAAGAATGGAAAATATCGGTGTCTGTGTTGACCGACAGGGCATTGAAAGCTACGGCGAAATGCTTTCTGCACAGATTAAGGAGCTTGAAACCGCAATTTACGAAAGTGCGGGCTGTGAGTTTAACATCAATTCTCCCAAACAGCTTGGCGTAGTTTTATTTGAAAACCTCGGACTCCCTTGCAAAAAGAAAACGAAGAGCGGTTACAGCACAAATGCAGAGGTTCTTGAAAGCCTGAGGTATGAACATCCCGTCGTTGAAATGGTGCTGAGATACAGAACGCTCTCGAAGCTGAATTCAACCTACTGCGAGGGACTTTTAAAGGTCATTGCAGATGACGGCAGAATCCATTCAAATTTCAATCAGACCGAAACAAGAACAGGCAGAATCAGCTCAACAGAGCCGAATCTCCAGAATATCCCCGTAAGAACCGAGCTTGGCAGAGAGATGAGAAAGTTTTTCTGTGCAAGAGAGGGTTGGACACTTGTTGACGCCGATTATTCGCAGATTGAGCTCCGTGTGCTTGCCCATATTTCGGGTGACAAAAATATGATTAAAGCGTTTCGGGATAACGAAGATATCCACGCAATCACAGCGTCACAGGTGTTCAATATGCCGCTTGATATGGTAACTCCGATTATGAGAAGTCGTGCAAAGGCGGTTAACTTCGGTATTGTTTACGGAATCGGCGCATTTTCACTTGCAAAGGATATCGGTGTTTCAAATAAAGAGGCAAAGCACTACATTGAAAGCTATCTTGCCCATTACAGCGGTGTTGACAGCTATATGAAAAATGTTGTTGAAAAAGCGAACGCTGACGGCTATGTTGAAACGATGTTCGGCAGAAGAAGAAATCTTCCCGAACTCACCTCGAGCAAGCATATGATCCGTGCATTCGGTGAAAGAGTTGCAAGAAATATGCCTATTCAAGGCACAGCCGCAGACATTATCAAAATTGCAATGATTAAGGTTGACGAGCGAATGAAAGCCGAAAATCTCCGTGCAAGGCTTGTTTTGCAGGTTCACGACGAACTTATTGTCGAAGCTCCGCAGGATGAGAGCATGAGAGTTGCACTCATCGTTCAGGAAGAAATGGAAAACGCAGTAAAAATGAGCGTTCCGCTCACAGCCGATGCGGCAATCGGAAGGACTTGGTATGATGCAAAAGGATAACAGAACGATTGCCTTTGTATGCACGGGCAACACCTGTCGCAGTCCCATGGCAGAGGCAATTTTTAATGATATGGCAGAGAAAAACGGTGTTTGCGTCAGGGCGGAAAGCTTTGGCATTGCAACCTCAACGGGACTTCCCGTGTCGGAAAATTCCGTGATTGCCTGTAAGGAAATCGGAATTGACCTTTCGGGTAAAGCTTCAACAGCCGTGGCTGATGCCGGCATTGAAAAATACGAAAAATTTTACTGTATGTCGCAAAGTCACGCAAAAATGTTGATGCAGTTTTTTCTTGTACAGCCCGAAAAAGTCGCCGTACTCGGTATAAGCGATCCCTACGGCGGCGACATTGAGGTGTACAGACATTGCCGTGATGAAATTGTTAATTCTGTAAAGGAAATATTAAAAGCGTATGAAAATTGACAGAATGACCGAAAATCAGCTTGAGGCGGTTGCACAGCTTGAACAGCGGTGTTTTTCGCATCCGTGGTCGTTTAACAGCCTTGAAGAAGAACTGAACAACGAAACTTCGTTGTTTTTTACCGCAACGGAAGATAATGCCGTTGTCGGATATATAGGAATGAGTGTTGTTGTTGACGAGGGTTACATTTTCAATGTTGCCGTTGACGGTACACACAGAAATCGGGGAATAGGTTCGGCGCTTGTTGAAACGCTTGTGACCTATGCCAAGAAAAATAACCTTTGCTTTCTCACTCTTGAGGTTCGTGAAAGTAACGGGAACGCCCGTTCTCTCTATGAAAAATTCGGATTTATCAAGGTGGGAGAGAGGAAAAATTACTACTCCTCTCCAACCGAAAACGCTGTTTTAATGACACGCTGTTTTTGACATATATATGTAATAAAACATTATATTAACGATATTACGGAACTTCATCATAAATGTTTCGTAGTGAAAGGAAAATTATGAAGATACTCGCAATAGAATCGTCCTGTGACGAAACTGCGGCAGCGGTTGTTGAGGACGGCAGAAACATAATATCCTCGGTGGTTGCTTCTCAGGTTGAGGAACACAAGCTTTACGGCGGAGTTGTTCCCGAAATCGCATCACGCCGTCACGCAGAGGCAATTGTTCCTGTTGTAAGACAGGCTCTTGAAGATGCAGACTGCAGGCTTTCCGACATTGACGCAATCGGCGTTACATATGCCCCCGGACTTATCGGAGCGTTGCTTGTGGGAGTGAATTTTGCAAAAGGACTTTCACTTGCAACAGGAATTCCGCTTGTGCCTGTTCACCATCTTCGTTCACACATTGCGTCAAATTATATTTCAAATAAAGAATTAAAACCGCCGTTCCTCTGCCTTGTTGTGTCAGGCGGTCACAGCCATATTGTTATGGTTGAGGACTACACAAAGATGAAAATTATCGGCAAAACCCGTGATGATGCCGCAGGCGAGGCTTTTGACAAAGCCGCAAGGACAATGGGAATGCCGTATCCGGGCGGAATTGAAATGGACAGAGTTGCGGAAAACGGCAATCCGTTTGCATTCAAGCTTCCTCGTCCCGCAGTTCACGATGCGCCGTATGATTTCAGCTTTTCGGGACTTAAAACAGCCGTAATCAACCTCATCCACAATTCGGCACAAAAGGGTGTTGAGCTTAACAAAGCCGATGTCTGTGCATCATTCCGCTATGCCGTTGTCGATTGCCTTGTTACAAACTTTATCAAGGCGGCTGAAGACCTGGGACAGAAAAAGCTTGTAATCGCAGGCGGTGTTTCGGCAAATTCACTTCTCAGAAGAACCCTTGCAGAAGAGTGTAAAAAGCGTGATTGGGAAATGTATATGCCCGAAAAATCTCTTTGCGGTGACAATGCCGCCATGGTCGGTTCACAGGGATATTACGAGTTTCTCAGCGGAAATATTGCAGGAACAGACCTCAATGCTTTTGCTACAATGAGCATTGAAAAAGGCTGATTTATTCGCAAATAATCACTAAAACACTTGCTATTTTATCAAGAATATACTAAAATAGTGTTAATAAACCGAAAGGACGATTTAAAATGAGCAATCCTATTGTTACTTTTGAAATGGAAAACGGAAAAACAATCAAAGCGGAGCTTTATCCCGAAATTGCTCCGAATACTGTAAATAATTTTCTCAGCCTTGTAAACAAGGGTTACTATGACGGCCTCACATTTCACCGTGTAATCTACGGTTTCATGATTCAGGGCGGTTGCCCCGAAGGCACGGGTATGGGTGGTCCCGGATATTCAATCAAGGGCGAATTTGCCGTGAACGGCTTTGAAAACAATCTCAAGCATACAGAGGGTGTTCTCTCAATGGCTCGTTCAATGATGCCCGACTCAGCAGGATCGCAGTTCTTCATTATGCACAAAAACGCTCCGCACCTTGACGGTCAGTATGCCGCATTCGGCAAGGTGGTTGAGGGTATGGATGTTGTCAATGAAATCGCAGAGTGTGACACAGACTATTCCGACAAGCCTCTTGATCCTCAGATTATGGCAAAGGTTACAGCCGAAACCTTTGGTGTTGACTATCCCGAGCCTGAAAAATGCTGATTGTTAAGAAAGGAATTTTAAAATGAATGTTTTGCTTGCAGGCGGCGCCGGATATATCGGCTCGCACACTTGTGTTGAACTCATCAACGCAGGTCACGATGTTGTAATTGCAGATAATTTTTCAAACAGCTGTCCCGTAGCGGTTGAAAGAGTTGAAGAGCTGACAGGCAGAAAAATTCCGCTCTATGAGGCCGATGTATGTGACAGAGATGCCGTTGAAAAGATTTTTTCGGAGAATAAGATTGATGCGGTAATTCACTTTGCAGGTCTTAAAGCAGTAGGCGAAAGCTGTGAGAAGCCTGTTGAATATTACCGTAACAACATTGATTCAACGCTCACATTGCTTGAAGTGATGAAAAAACACGGTGTGAATAACTTTATTTTCAGCTCAAGTGCCACGGTTTACGGTACTCCGGAAACTGTTCCGCTTGTTGAAACAATGCCAAAGGGTTCTCCTACAAATCCGTATGGCTGGACAAAGTTTATGATGGAACAAATTCTTACAGACACCGCAAACGCAAATCCCGATATGTCTGTTGTTCTTCTTCGTTACTTTAACCCAATCGGCGCTCACGAAAGCGGCAGAATCGGCGAAGATCCTAACGGAATCCCGAACAACCTTATGCCGTACATAACACAGGTTGCCGCCGGCAGACTCAAGTGTCTCGGTGTTTTCGGCAACGATTACCCTACGCATGACGGCACGGGTGTGCGTGACTATATCCATGTTGTTGACCTTGCAAAAGGTCATGTAAAGGCTATTGAATATTCCGCAGAGCACAAGGGAACCGAGATTTTTAATCTCGGAACAGGTGTGGGCTACAGCGTTCTTGATATTGTAAAGGCTTTTGAAAAGGCAAATTCGATTGAAATTCCTTATGTTATAAAGCCCCGCCGTGCAGGCGACATTGCAGAATGCTTTGCCGACGCAACAAAAGCCAAGAAAATACTTGGATGGATTGCCGAGAAAAGTCTTGAGGATATGTGCCGTGACAGTTGGAACTGGCAATCTCACAATGTGAATGGTTACAAATAACAAATAAATGATATTTTATTTGTGCATTCCTACAAAAAAACAATATTTTGTCAAATAATCAGCCGGCAAGAGTTTTTAGCATTGACTTTTGGTGGTTGATTGTTGTATAATTAAACTGCTTATAGAAGCATTATCACATAAGGAGGAAAAGAAAATGTTCAAAAAAGCACTTAGCCTTTTACTGTCTATGATGCTTGTTGTGACATCACTCGTTGCAACTGTAGTGAGCGTTTCTGCTGCCGGCGATTCATATTTCGTATCCGGTTCTGAAGAACTCACAGGTTACAAGTGGGCTGAGACTGAAGCAACTTGCGGAGATAATGTAATGACAGAAAACGGCGACGGTAACTACGAAAAAGTATTTACCAACGTAGCAGTCGGCAACGGCTACCAGTTCAAGATCGTTAAAAACGATACAGAGTGGATTGGTGTAGGCGATACCGGCAATGATAACTTCACATTCAATGTAACAAAGGAATGTGATGTAACAGTAACTTACAACCCTACAACAAATGAAATCACTGCAACAGGTGAAGGTGTTGTAATTCCGAAAGAACTTGTTGTTGACCACATTACAGTCGTTGGTAACGGTGAAGATGCATGGCTCAACGGTAAGGACTGGAAGGTAGATGCTGAAGCTAACTACATGACAGAAACATCTGAGGGTTCAAAGGTTTACCAGATTAAGTTTGAGAGCCTTGACGCTTATGAGAACTATCAGTTCAAGTTTGCTGCCAACGGTTCATGGGCAGATAACTGGGGCCTTCCTGAGCAGGGCACAGCTCCTCTCAATGAGTGGTTTGACCTTACATACAACGGTCAGAACATGATCATTGATACAGATGCAGCTGGTTACGAAGACGGTTATGACATCGTTCTTACACTTGACCTTTCAAACTTTAACTATGCTACAAAGCAGGGTGCAAAGGGTAAGGTTGACATCGTTACTGATGCAGAGCCTACAACAGTAGCAGAGCCTACAACAGTAGAGCCTACAACAGCAGAGCCCACAACAGTAGCAGAGCCTACAACAGTAGCAGAGCCCACAACAGTAGAGCCTACAACTGCAGCTCCTGCAAAGGGTCTCACAGTTACAGCTACTTCAAACCTCTTCCCTGAGAAGCAGGTTACTCTCAGCGCAGATAAGAAGACTGTAAAGGTTACATACATGTTCCAGTCTAAGGATAAGGACATGTTGGACTTCCAGTGGGATATGAAACACGATGCAAATGTACTCAAGCCAACAGCTAACACAACCAGAGCTAAATCATTTGAATATCCAAAGATTGGTAGTTATGTTTGGAATGCTCTTCCGGGTGTAATTAAAGCTAACGGTAATACACTCAGCCTTTATGACACAACATCAAAGGAAATCGTATTTGCTTCTGCTGAGTTTGAAGTAATTGATCCTGAGGCTACAGCAACTACTGTTAATCTTGATGTACAGGTACTTCGTCTTTCAAAGGTTGATCCTGCAACAGACATGGAAATCGGCGATGAAGAAGTTTCGGTTGCTGACAAGTCAATCGTTGACCAGGAAGTATTTGATAAGTATGTTGTAGCTAATAATACTGTAACAGATCCCGACGCTTCAGAAGAGCCTACAACAGAAGAGCCTACAACAGCTCCTGCTGCCGATACTACATATGTAGTTGCCGGTACAGAAAATCTTACAGGCTATGAATGGGTTGGTACACCTGACGCAGCTCCTGAAAATGTTATGACAGCTGACGGCAGCGTATTCACAAAGACATTCTCTGCTGTTCCTGCCGGTAAAAACTATCAGCTCAAGGTTGTTGCAAACACAGGCGACGAGCAGAAGTGGATCGGTCTTGACGGTACAGATAACAATGTAACTTTCGATGTAGAAACAGCTTGTGATGTTACTGTAACATTCGATCCTGCTACAAACAAGATTACTGTAACAGGTGACGGCGTTAAAATGGTAACAGACCTTAAAGTTAACACCATTACAGTTGTTGGTAACGGTGAAGACAACTGGCTCAACGGTGTAGCATGGGGTGTTGACGCTGAAGCTAACCACATGACTCAGGTTTCTGACAAGGTATATCAGATTAAGTATGAAGACATTGAATCTGCAGACGATGCTTATCAGTTCAAGTTTGCTGCAAACGATGATTGGGCAGCTAGCTGGGGTCTTCCCGAGCAGAGCGCAACTCCTATAGGCGAAGAATTTGACCTTACATTCAATGGTCAGAATATGCTTCTTAACACAGTTTCTGCAGGTTTTGCAGAAGATTCACTCGTTGATGTAACAATCACACTCGACATTACAAACTTTGATTATTCAACACGTACAGGCGCTAAGGCTACTGTTAAGGTTGAGCCTTCAACTCCTGCAGTTGATAATTTAACAATCAACGCTACATCTAATATTTGCCAGGCTATCGGTTCAGGCACATTTAATGTAGGCGACAAGGTATCAGTTTACTATCTCCTTGACACTAAGGACGCACAGCTTGAAGAAGTACAGTGGGCTCTTACATATGATAAGAACCTCCTTACACTTGATTCACTTACAATGCCTGAAATCGCTGACGGCATGGTAAATATGAATGATGTTTCAGGCAATGCTTCAAACCTTGCACTTTATGATTTTGCAGGCGGCAAGAAGCTTGTTGAGGCTGTGTTCACAGTTAACGGTACAGGTACAACAAATGTTGACCTCAATGTAGTTGATCTTACACTTGGTAAGCTCAATCCTGCAACAGGCACAGTTGATGCTGATTCAGAATATGAAGCAGTAGTTAACGGCGACATGGCTAATGATCTCTTTGATCACATTAACTCAGACGCTAAGGTTGAGGCATATGTTGAGCCTACAACAACAGAGCCTGCTACAGAGCCTACAACAACAGTAGAGCCTGCTACAACAGAGCCTGCTACAGAGCCTACAACAGTAGAGCCTGCTACAACAGAGCCTGCTACAGAGCCTACAGACGCTCCTTCAACAGAGCCTACTACAACAGAGCCTGCTACAGTAGCTCCTACTACACCTGATGCTACATCTGCTACACAGGCTGCAACAAAGGGTCAGTCAACAGCTGACACAGCTACTTCTGACACACCGGCTAACGGCACAAGCAGCAACGCAGTACAGACAGGTAATGCTTCTATGGCAGTAGTTATCCTCTTAGCTCTTGTTTCTGCAACAGGTGTTGTTTACTTCACAAGAAAGAGATTCAATAAGTAATTGAATTTCCTATTGTAAGACTGTTAACGGCGTTGACAGATTAAAAAAATAATTTTTCGCCTCTCGGTTTTCCGAGGGGCGTTTTTTTATATCGTAATGTTGTGAAAATCAGTTTGAATTATAATTTCTAAAATATCATTTCTTTAAAGGTGAATCTGCAATTAATTTACTTTTCACATAAATTTCACCGAGAATTGTTAAATTATTGATTGAAATTTTAGTCTTAATGATATATAATAGGGATATCAAACTAAAGGAATGAAAAAAATGTCTAAAAAAATCAAAAATATGCTTTCAATTCTCTTCGTGGCTGTACTTACCGTGTCAGCATTCTGTATTCCTGCAAGTGCTGCCGAGGATGACCTTACAATCAGCATTTCAACAGATGAAAAGGATTCCGTAACAGCTAAAGTCGGCGATACGGTAAAGTATGCTATTTATATGACCGATACAAAAGAAGAAGTAATCGGAGCTGCAATGAGTTTCTTTTACAACGATGAATATTTGAAGTTGAATGCCGATTCAATAAACTGTGAAAGCTTTAAAAATGCGATTGGCAACCCTAAACTTAAGAATTTTTACACCTTTACATGGACAGATGTTCAGAATCCCGTAAAGCTTAACGGTGACAAGGCTCTTGTTTCTGCTGAATTCAAGGTACTAAAGGGAGGCAAAACCGATCTTTCATATTTCATCTCGGATATGTACGGCGATGATATGACATATCTCAAATCGTATAAAATCACCTGCAAGCTTTGGGTGAACGGTAAAGAGGTAGAGGATAGTGCCGTTCCGATAGTAAATAATGATACGGCAAATTCCGAAAAAATTCAGGGTGATTTTGTAAACTACATTGACGGAATGGGCGAGGAAAACTCACCTAACAAAGACGACCATAAGTCGGTAGTTGTTGAGAAAAAGTACATTTCAACTCAGCAGAATAGTCAGGTTGTAGATGTTACAAAGGTTGTTGAGAGCTCTGCAAACGGTTCGGGTTCAAACACGACATTAATTATTATAATTGCAATTGTTGTTGTTTTGATTGCCGCAGGTGCAATTATTTTCGTAAAGAAAAAGGACGAAAAAAAGAACAAATCTGCGGACATTAACGGAATGTCGGACGACGCAGATGCGGATAAATAAAACAGATAAATATCTTTTATAGGAAAATTTTTTATAATACAAGCTAAATACACAAAATTGCGATTGCAATTTTGTGTATTTTTTTGTTTTAAGCTTTTTGAAAAAGATTGCAATTTTGAAAATTTTGTTATATAATGATTCCATACCGATAGAAATCGGAAATTTTTTTGGAGGAGATTCAAATGTCAAAAAAACTTATCAGTATCATAGTGTCATGCGCTCTCGTTCTTTCACTTGCTCTTGTAGGTGTAATCGGCGTTTCCGCAGCTATTGATACAGACGGTCGTTATGTCCCAAGTGAGGGCGTAAAAGAAACACACAAAGTTTACTTCCTTATGCCTGAGTCATGGAAGAGTGAAAAGTTCAATGCTAATGATGCAGGTGCATACTGGTGGAACGGTTCAGACGCAGGCAGCTCTCTTGACGGTACGTCAGTAGGTGTTGCTTGGCCGGGTTATAAGATGCAGGTTGAAAATGCTGAAAATAACATCTTCTATCTTGACCTTCCTACAGATGTTCCTAATCTTGATTTCAACAACTACCTTAACGGCGGTCTAAGGACAGAAGATGCCGCAACAGGTAAAGTAACTTACGAGTTTAGTGAGGAACAGTTTAAGGCTGCTAAGCAGACTGCCGATGTTTCTTGTCAGTACTATTCGGAAGGCGACAATGAATATTATGACAATTTGCTTGACGGCGAATTCTGGACAAAGGCTCAGGAAGCATTTGACGGTAATGATAAGACATTCCTCGGTAAATTTGCTGACAACTTCTTTGAGGATCCTGACTGGGGTATCTCAATGTACCTCACCAACATGATTTATGTTATAGACCCTAGCAACACTTCTGTAAGTGTCACAGGTAAGGAAACATATGCCGGTGAGTTCTACTTCTACTATGGTCTTAACGAAGAAACAGGCAAGTACGAGTACGGTTCACTTCCTAACTATGATATGGCTAAGGAAGCAGGTCTTGTTCAGACAGTAGACAAGAATGCAAAACCTGCTACACCTGATCAGCCTACAACAACAACTCCGTCAGGTGACAACAACACAAATCCTACAAAGAACACAGTTCCTACTGCAGGTCAGAACCCAACATCTTCTGCAAACGCAGTTTCAACTGCTGACACAGCAAAGAGCACAGACAACAGCGCAGTTCAGACAGGTGCTACAACAGCAGCTGCAGTTCTCGCAGTTCTCCTCGTTGCAGGCGGTGCAGTTCTTTACACACGCAAGAGATTTGAATAATCTTAAATAATTATACATAATTATTTGATGCCCTCCGCTTTGGAGGGCATTTTTGCATTACTGTTTATTATTTGTTCTCTTATGTATGACTGAATAAGCGGAAATTACGGTTGAAAATATGCCAAAATTCCGTAAAATGCAAATTTGGTGGAATTTAACACAAAAATTTGGTTGTTATTACATTGAGATTAAGGCTCAAAATTCCCTGTAACACTTGATTTTTACTGCGTTTTATACTATAATAAGCATACAGATGCAAGTATGGTGTCGGAAATTCATAAGGAGGAAATACAAATGTCCAAAAAAGTTATCAGTCTTTTATTGGCTGTTATGCTCACAGCGGCAATGATAGTGGTTGCTGCAATAAGCGTTTCTGCCGATACGGACGATGAAGGCAGTTATGTGCCTTCTGAGGGCACTGAAACCTACCATATATATTTCTGCAAGCCTGATGACTGGGAAAACAAATATACATCTGATGCAGGTGTTTATTGGGAAAACGGTTCGGATACTCCTTCAGCGTGGCCGGGTTATTCAGCTCGCAATGCTGATATCAAAAATGTTTACTGTTCTGATGTACCGACCGATGCTGATAAAGTAATCTGGAACAACGCTCTTAAAGGTACAGACGATCCGACAAATCCTGAATATAAACTTGCTTATCGAACAACCGATATTAATTTTAAGGGTTATGATAAAGGCGAGTCTGATTATTATCCCAACGGTGTTGAAAGCTTTGACAATATGATTTATATTATCAATCCTGAATTTACTTCCGAGAACGATAAGAATGAATTGTCTTTTGCCGGTGAGTGGTTCTACTACTACGGTAACGGTGAATACGGCAATGTTCCTAAAAAGGCAGACCTCAAGGTCGGCGATTATTACGGCAAAGACGGTGTGTTCCCGACAGAGTACAATCCATCGGGTGAGGAAACAACAGCCGAATCAACAACAGAGGTTGTAACAGAATCGGAAACAACCGAGTCTGCAACTGATGGTGCTGTTGCAACAGAGGGTACAACATCATCTGCTGAATCTTCGCTTGCTCTTACAGTAAATGCAACATCAAATTACTTCCCAATGGCAAGTGCAAAGTATAATGCAGTTACAAATCAGGTAACGGTTACATATATTATGCAGTCTCCAAAGAATGTGCTTGACACGCAGTGGCACATTTCTTATGACCCTTCAATCCTTTCGGTTGCTGATGTGAATACTGCTAAGTCGGTTTGCCCGACAATGGACGGCAGAGGTGTATATGTAAACTTCAAGAATAAGTCGGAAGGTGTTGGTTATGTAAGATTCGGTGCAAGTAATCTCGGTCTTTATGACTTTAGCGAAAAGACGCTTTTTGCAACAGTTGTTTTTGATGTTAAAGACATTTCAAAGGTTGCCCCTGTTTCGACGACGGTTGACCTTGTTGTTGAGGTGCTTCGTGTTTCGGAAGTAAATCCGGACACAGAAATGACTGACGGTTCAAAAGAAGTTATTCTTGTTGATAAAGAAGTAGTTAAGAAAGATCCTGTTGCTGTGGCAGCAAATAATGATCTTTCAACTGAGCTTACTCCTTCAACCTATGCAGAACCGACAACAGCCGAGCCTTCAACCGCAGAGTCATCTACTGAGGCTACTAAGGCTACAGATGAAACGCAGGAATCAACTAAGGATACAATTGCTCCTGTAACTTCACAGGATGCAACATCTGTAACAAAGAAAATCAGCTCAACATCCGACACTCCGGATACATCTGATAACAGCGGCGGCAATGACGGCGTTGTCCAGACAGGTGAAGCTCCTCTGGCTGTTGTAATTCTTACACTTCTCATCGGCTCAACTTGTGTAATGTTCGTTCTTCGTAAGAAGGAAGAAATCCTTTAACGGCTGATAAAGACTAATATTTAAGAGGGCTGACCTTTGTTTGGTCAGCCCTCTTTCTGTGCTGTGATTGTGGTTTAAAATTCTGATAAAAATACAAAAAAACAGCTCCACCATTAATAGTGGAGCTGTTTCGTAATCTGTAAAATCAGTTAGCTCTGGTAACCTTACCTGAACGCAAACAACGGGTGCAAGCATATACACGCTTTGGTGAACCGTCAACAATAGCCTTAACACGCTGTACGTTGGGCTTCCATGTTCTGTTTGATCTTCTGTGTGAGTGAGATACCTTAATACCGAACTTTACATCCTTACCGCAGAATTCACATTTTGCCATGCGTCTGCACCTCCTTAAAGAAAACTAATTCTATTTCTAACTTTGTTATAATAACAGAAAATGAGAGAAAATGCAAGTGTTTTTTGAAAATTTCTTAACTTGTTTTTTGCTCTTGTAATTTTTGACGATATATTATATAATTAAGAATAAATATAGTTACACGATTGTTACCTAAAAATTCAGATTTCAGGAGGCTCTTATGCTCTCATTATTACTTAACGGCATCAGAAACGGCAACCTTGATTTCGGCTCGGTAATTGCCGAAATATTGGCTGTACTCGTTATTATATTTTTAATTCTCCCGTTCCATGAATGGGCGCACGCTTTTACTGCGTCACTTCTCGGTGATAAGGCGGTAAAGGGCAGAGGCAGACTTTCAATTAATCCGCTCAGCCACATTGACCCTATGGGTGCTTTGTGTATGCTTTTGTTCGGATTCGGTTGGGCAAAGCCTGTTCCGATTGATCCGAGAAATTTTAAAAATCCAAAGGTCGGTATGGCAATCACCGCAATTATGGGTCCGATTGCAAATATCGTTGCCGCATTGGCAGGACTTCTCATTTATTATCCGATTATCCTTTTTACAGGTGCTTTTCCGCTTTCAACAATCGGCGATTACATTGTTCAGTTTTTGAGCTTCTACATTTCGTGCAATGTCGGACTTGCAGTGTTCAACCTTATTCCCATTCCTCCGCTTGACGGTTCAAAGGTTCTGTTCGTATTTTTACCCGACAAGGCTGTTGAATTCTTTTACAGATATCAGATGTACTTTTTTATCGGTCTTTTTGTTCTCCTGTATGTGGGAATTCTCAACACTCCGATTAACTGGCTCAGCAATCAGATTCTTAACTTCATCAGCTGGCTTGCAAGCCTGCCGTATATGCCGTTTGTCGGTTGATTTCAAAATCATTCGTAACATCAAATCATAACTGAAACTTATTTATGGAAACACAACAACTTCAATATAAGCTGTCGGCATTTGAAGGTCCTCTTGACCTTTTGCTGACGCTGATTTCTAAAAACAAAATAGATATTTACGACATCAGCATTTCCGAATTGCTCGACCAGTACATGGAGCAGATTAATATGATGCAGGAAAATCAGATGGACATCGCATCGGAATTTCTGACAATGGCGTCAAGGCTTGTTTATATCAAGTCTGTAATGCTCCTGCCAAAATATGAGGAAGAGGCTGAAGAGCTAAAGAAAGAACTTTCGGGACAGCTTCTTGAATATGCCGTTTGCCGTGAAATGGCGGCAAAACTCGGCGATATTTATGACTTTGACAGCTTTTACCGAGATGCATCTCCTGTTGAATTTGACCTGACATATAACCGAATTCATCCGAGTGAGGATATCGCAAAGGCATATGTCAGCGCAGTCGGACGGGGCAAGCGTAAGCTTCCGCCGTCAAAAGACGCATTTTCGGGCATTGTGTCGCATAAAATCGTGTCGGTAAACAGTAAGATTATCCATCTTATGAGAAGGCTATGGCACGGCAAAAGGCTTGAATATCACGAAATTTTTGAGGTGTGCGAGGGCAAAAGCGACCTTGTGGCAACATTTCTTGCAACGCTGGAGCTTGTAAAGGGTAAGCGTATCAGAATTGAGGGCAGTGGTGAAAATGCCGTTGTTCATATGATTGAGGATAAAAACGCAATGCCTTTGCCGCAGGTTGACGAGGACGAAAACAATGAAAATGAGGAGGTGCAGTAATGGCTGTTGAAAATATTCGTGGTGCGATTGAGGCGATTTTGTTCGCAAACGGTGCATCGGTTGAATTTTCCCGAATAGCGCAGACACTTGAAATTTCCGAAAAAAAGGTTAAAGAGCATATTTCTGCACTGATTGATGATTATGAGGCGTCAGGACGGGGCATAACTATAATATTGCTTGACAATTCCTGTCAGATGGTTTCAAAAAAGGAATTTGCTCCGCAGATTCGCACCGTTATGGATTTGAGAAGAAACACTCCGCTTTCACAGGCGGCTCTTGAGGTTCTTGCAGTTGTTGCGTACAATCAGCCTGTTACAAAGGCTTTTGTCGAGCAGGTGCGTGGTGTTGACTGCAGTGGTGTAATCGGCAGCTTGACAACAAAGGGACTTGTTGAAGAAAAGGGCAGACTTGAGCTACCGGGCAGACCGTTGCTTTACGGCACAACCGAAAACTTTTTGCGCTGCTTTAACATTTCAAGTCTTGACGAACTTCCTCCGCTCCCCGAGAATGATGAGGACAAGGAGTCCGAAGAAAACGGTGAAGAACAGGAAAAGACTGAAAACGGCAATGAGCAGATTGATTTGTTTGCCGATCAGCCTGTTGACAGGCAGTAAAATTTAGGGGGAATTCCCTTTGCTTTGGCTATATATCCTACTCGGAATTGTGCTGTTTATTGCGCTTGTGATGTTTATTCCGATTACTTTGCGTGCATCATATAAAGAGGAGTTTTGGTGCGCCGTGTATATCGGATTTGTAAAGCTTCAGCTTGTGCCGGCAAAACCCAAAAAGGAAAAGAAGAAGAAAAAAGCAAAAAAACAAACTCAGAAAACCGAACAGCCTAAAAAAGCGACAGAAAAAAAGCCGAGCCTTATAAAAAAATACGGTATTGAGTGGCTTTTGAACCTGATAAAAAAAGTTGCAGAGCTTGCAGTATCTGCATTGCAGGACTTTTTCAGCCACATACTGGTTAAAAAATTGTCGCTGAGTATCAGCGTTGCAGGTGACGATGCGGCTGACACGGCTATAAAATACGGCAAATACTGTGCCGTTGTTTATCCGGCAGTAGGCACAATTGTCCGTGTTGTAAAATGCAAAGGCTACGGAGTTGACATAAATCCGAATTTTTCGGAAAAAGCAGAAACAGAAATTAACTTTGACTTTGCCGCAAGAATTTTCGCATTCCGACTTATCGGTCTTGCCGTTAAGCACGGAATCAAGGGGATTAAACTTCTTGCAGAAGTTAAAAATGATTGATATAAATATTGTTGAAAAAGGAGAATGGCTATGGAACATCCTATCGGCAGTTTAATGGATACCACAATGGAAAAAATCAAGGAAATGATTGATGTCAATACTATTATCGGCGAGCCTATAACTTCGCCTGACGGCACACTCATCATTCCTGTTTCAAAGGTAAGCTACGGCTTTGCGGCAGGCGGTTCGGATCTGCCTACCAAAAAGGAAAACAAAGACTGCTTTGGCGGAGGCAGCGGTGCAGGCGTGACAATTCAGCCTGTTGCATTTCTTACCGTTTATCAGGGCGATGTAAGGCTTGTTTCCGTTGACAGGGAAGAAGGCACAGCCGACAAGCTTGTTAATATGATTCCCGATGTTCTCAAAAAGGTAAAGGGAGTTTTCAAAAAGGATAAGAGCGAATCCGCAGACGATTTTTCCGAAATCACACAGGACGATATTGACGGCTGATTCGTAATATTGCAACACCCCTCGGCATAGATTTATGCAGGGGGTGTCCTTATGAAAAAAATAATCTCGCTTGCGGTGTGCTTTGTTATGCCGTTTGTGCTTATGGGCGCAAAGACTGCGGAGGATACTCCTCCCACAACTTCTGCACAGGCATTTGTCCTGTACTGTCCCGATAACAACACGGTTATCTGTTCCAAAAATGCAGATGAAAGAATGAAGCCTGCGAGCACCACAAAGATTATGACATCTCTCATAACGCTTGAGGAGGCGGCTTCCTGTAACAGCGAAGTAACCTTCAAACAGGAAATGGTTGCCGAGGGCAGTTCGATGTATCTTAAAGTCGGTGAAAAAGTCCGACTTTCGGACCTTGCGTCAGGAATGATGATGGCGTCGGGTAATGATGCGGCGAATGCGGCGGCATATACGATTTCGGGCAGTCCCGAAAAGTTTTCACAACGAATGAATGAAAAGGCAAAGCAAATCGGTATGACGAATACCAATTTTGTAACGCCGAGCGGACTTGACGATGACAACCATTACTCAAGTGCAAAGGATATGGCTCTGCTTATGTCATATGCACTTGAAAATGACGATTTTGCAAATCTTACGGCTAAGAAGAGCGTGACCGTTGAATTCCTTGAACCGAAATCAAAGAAAACCGCATATGCAAATCATAACAGGCTTTTGTCGCTTTATCCCTACTGTACAGGCGGAAAAACAGGCTATACAACGGTGGCAGGGCGGTGCCTTGCTTCCTCTGCAAAAAAAGACGGTGTAACGCTTGTGTGCGTCACTCTGAATGACCGCAACGATTGGAATGACCATATTTCTCTTTATGATTACGCTTTTGAAAAGTACAGGGGAGTTGACTGCAAGGACGCTGACTTTTGTGCCGATATTCCGTGCGTGGGCGGTGATAAGAACAGCGTAACGGTTACAGGTGAGAAGAACAACACAATCGTTTTAAAGCGTGAGGACTGCGATAAAATCAAGAAAAAAATCTTCATAGACAGCTTTTTGTATGCTCCGATTGAAAAGAACGAATCGGTCGGCAGAATTGAATACACACTCGGCGGAAAGCTGCTTTATAAATGCAACATTGTTGCAGGCGAAAAGATTAAATCGGATAAAAAGAGTGTGTCAATATTTTCGGCAATAGGAAATCTGTTTTCATGACAGCTTAAATATACAGAAAATCTTAATAAAAAGGAATTTACATATGGCTAAAATTGAACCTATAAGACTTCAGAAATTCATAGCACAATGCGGTATTGCGTCAAGGCGGAAAGCCGAGGAGCTTATTCTCGGCGGTCATGTCAAGGTGAACGGCAAAACCGCAATTCTCGGCGATAAGGTTCTTCCTACAGACAAGGTGTTTGTAAGAGGCAAGAGGATTGTTGTGCCAAAGGGCGGTAATTACCGATATATTATGCTCAACAAGCCCCGCGGATTCATTACCACAATGAATGATGAGCGTGGCAGAAAGTGTGTTGCACAGCTTGTTGAGAATGTCGGCGAGCGAGTTTATCCGATCGGCAGACTTGACAAAGACAGCGAGGGTATGCTTGTTTTTACAAATGACGGTGACTTTGCAAATAAGGTTATGCATCCGAAAAACAATGTTTACAAGATTTACAGGGTAACCGTTCGTCCGTCAATTGACGAGGATCAGCTTGTAAAGCTTGAAACAGGCGTTGAGCTTGACGGCAGGAAAACCGCTCCTGCATATGTCCGTGTAATTCACAAGGAGCAGGGCAGAGTAGTTCTTGAAATGATTCTTCACGAGGGTAAGAACCGTGAAATCAGAAGAATGTGCGAGGCTGTCGGACTTGAGGTTGCAAGACTCAAACGCACCCAGATCGGCGGAGTTAAAATGGGTATGCTCAAACAGGGCGACTGGAGAGATTTGACCGAACAAGAGGTTAAAAAACTGCTTGCAAACCCGTTTTTAAACGGCAAACAGCTTTAATTTTCCGTTTTTGAAAAATACTTCCGAAACGGTCAATAAAACTATTCGTTAATTTGACAATAAATTTACGGTTTTGGTGTAATAACTATTAAATGTGTTCAAAATTGAAATAGTACAGCGTGTTTTTCTTGTACTTTTGAAGATTATAGAGTATAATGTATGTGTAGAAAATTAGTATGCACGCTCAGTTTTCGTGCATATTCAATACATGGTATTGGAGGATTTTAAGATGAGTATTGAAAAGATCAATCAGGCAAAGGCTGAAATTGCCGCAACTTCCGCTTATAAGACAATTACGGCGTTTTTTGATGCAGACAGCTTTTGTGAAATTGATGCCTTTGCAAAATCCGGTGAAGGTTTTGCCGAGGTTGTTGCAGGCTTTGGAACAGTAGAAGGTATGCCTGTTTATGCGTTTGCACAGAACAGCGACATTTGTGGCGGTGCCATGAGTAAGGCACAGGCTGCCAAGCTTAAAAAGCTGTATGGTCTTGCACTCAAGACAGGCGCTCCTGTTGTAGGTTTCTATGACAGCGTTGGCGGCAGACTTAATCAGGGTACAGAGCTTCTCGCAGGTTGCGGTGATGTTCTCAATGCGGCTGCGTCACTTTCGGGTGTTGTACCGCAGATCTCGGTTGTTCTCGGCACTTGCCTCGGAACAAACGCTCTTAACGCCGCAAGCGCAGACATCGTTATCATGAGCAAAGACGCACAGCTTTCACTTTCGGTAACAGGCAAGCATTCCGATGCCGCTTACAATGCTGAAAACGGTATTGCCTCAATCGTTTGTGACGATGCAGACAAGGCAATCAAGGCTGCAAAGGAACTTATCCTTTATCTTCCGTCAAATAACCTCACAATGGCTCCTCAGTCATTTGAAGAAGCTCCGGCAGAGGACGGTTGCGGTTGTGTAGTCAGCAGAACAGTTGACGGCAACAGCATTGTAAAGCTTTTCAATGATTACGGCAAGGAAGCAAATGTTCGTTTTGCAAGACTCGGCGGTCAGGTTGTAGGTATTGTTGTTACAAAGGGCAAGGAGCTTGGTTGCAAGTCTGCAAACAAGGTAGCAAAGTTTGTTCGTTTCTGCGACGCTTTCTCACTCCCTGTTGTAACATTCGTAAACTGCCCGGGCTTTGAGTCAATCAAGTCGGCAACAAAGGCATCAGCCGCTTATGCTGAGGCAACAACAGTTAAGATTTCTGTTGTTACAGGCAAGGCAATCGGTTCAGGCTATGTTGCTCTTGCAGGCACAGGCGCTAATGCAGATGTTGTTTACGCACTTCCCGATGCAGTTATTTCACCTGTTAATGTTGAGGCTGCCGCATTCATTATGGCTCCCGAAGTTATGAATGTTGCCACAGATAAGCAGGCTGAGGTTGCTCAGAAGTTTGCTGACGAGAATCTTTCTGCTTACAATGCCGCTCAGAACGGCTATGTTGACGGTATTGTTGAAGAAGCTCAGCTCCGTCAGACTCTTATTTCTGCTCTTGATATGCTCTCGGGCAAGCGTGTTTCAACACTTTCAAAGAAGCATTCAACTATCTGATAAATGATTACTTGTTAAAATAAAAGGGGATACTAAAAATGAAGAATTTAAGAATTACAGTTAACGGCACAGCATATGATGTTCAGGTTGAAGAACTCGGTGGCTCTTCAGCTCCCGCAGCAGCCGCTCCTGCTCCGGCAGCCGCTCCCGCTCCTGCAGCAAAGCCGGCAGCTCCCGCAGGCGCTCAGGGTTCTGTTGTTGTAAAGGCTCCTATGCCCGGTACAGTTGTTAATGTTGTTGTTTCGGCAGGACAGGCTGTTAAGGCTGGAGATGACCTCGTATTCATCGAGGCTATGAAGATGGAAACTCCCGTTAAGGCTCCGCAGGATGGCACAGTTGCAACAGTTGATGTTGCAAAGGGTGAGTCTGTTGACTCAGGTAAGGTTCTCGTAACACTTAACTAATCAATAATTCGGAGAAAGGGATGCTGTAAAATGGCAAAAAAAATCAGAGTTACCGAAACTGCTCTGCGTGACGCTCATCAGTCACTCATTGCAACAAGAATGACAACAGAGGAAATGCTCCCTGTTCTTGACAAACTCGATAAAATCGGTTATTACTCACTCGAATGCTGGGGCGGCGCAACATATGACTCATGCCTCAGATTCTTAAACGAAGATCCGTGGGACAGACTCCGCACAATCAGAGAGCATTGCCCTAACACAAAGCTCCAGATGCTTTTCAGAGGACAGAATATGCTCGGCTATCGTCACTATGCCGATGACTGTGTTGAGTACCTTGTTCAGCGTTCAATCGCAAACGGTATTGACATTATCCGTATTTTTGATGCTCTTAACGACATCAAGAATCTTAAAACAGCTATCAAGGCCGCTAACAAAGAAGGCGGTCATGCACAGGTTGCTATCAGCTACACAACAGGTCCTGTATTCACAGATGAATACTATGTTGAGTATGCTAAGAGAATTGCAGACGCAGGTGCAGATTCAATCTGTATCAAGGATATGGCTGCACTTCTTACTCCGACAAGAACCGAAAGCCTTGTAAAGGCTATCAAAGCCGCTGTTCCGGAGCTTCCGCTTCAGCTCCACACCCACTACACATCAGGTCTTGCATCAATGTGTCTTTTAAAGGGTGTTGAGGCAGGTGCCGACGGCATTGACACAGCAATCAGCCCACTCGCTCTCGGTACATCACACGCACCTACAGAGTCAATGGTTGCCGCTCTTTCAGGCACAGAGTTCGACACAGGTCTTGACCTTAAACAGTTCTCTGACATCCGTGCTTACTTCATGACTCTCCGTGAGAAGTACATCAAGTCAGGACTTCTTGATCCTAAGATGCTCGCAACAGACGCTAACGCTCTTATCTATCAGGTTCCCGGCGGTATGCTTTCCAACCTTCTTTCACAGCTCAAGCAGGCCGGTAAAGAAGACAAGCTTGACGAAGTTCTTGCAGAAGTACCCCGTGTTCGTAAGGATTCAGGTTATCCTCCGCTTGTTACTCCGACATCACAGATTGTCGGCACACAGGCTGTATTCAATGTAATCACAGGCAAGCGCTACTCAATGTGCACAAACGAGTTCAAGGGACTTGTTGCCGGTGAGTACGGTACAACTCCAATGCCGATTGATCCTGAGTTTCAGAAGAAGATTATCGGTGACAAGAAGATTATCAAAGGTCGTCCTGCAGATCAGCTTGAGCCTGAGCTTGATAAGCTCCGTGGCGAGATTGAGCAGTGGATTGAACAGCCTGAGGATGTTCTTTCTTATGCACAGTTCCCGAAGGTTGCCCTCGACTTCTTTGAAAAGAGAAGAAATGCCAAGGTTGGCATCAACGGCGACAAGCTTGACAAGAAAAATATGGTTCACCCTGTTTGATTTTACAACTAAAATTAACATTTATGCCACTTTCGCTATGAAAGTGGCATTTTCATTGATAGTTAGAATACGAAATATGTGAAGTAGGTACTGCTTTTTATAAGTAAACACTACTGACAAAATTAATAATGAATTTTCAAATGAATATGAAGTTTTTATTGAAAGTGAAAGTAATATGTGTTATAATAGTGATAAAAAATCACAACAGTAAAGCTGGTGACGATAATGTAATATTATAAAAATGTAAATAATAAAAAGTAATTTAGGAATAGGAGTATATGTATGAAAAAATTAAAATTATTGACAGGATTTTTTTTATCTGCTATACTTACAGTAAATGCTACTGTAGCTTATGGAGCAGTAACTGCGGATGCTAATTATAATACTCTAAAAACTGATTGTAATGATATTAGTTTGGATGAGAATTTTTGTGACGATTCTGTAATTGTAGTACTTAAAAATGAGAAAAGTATGGAATTGGACACATATCATGTGTCTGATTTTAGTGAAGTTAATCCAAAATATATTAGGGATTTAACGAGTGATACGGTAGATACTATTCAGAACGAATATATTTCTGTTCATAATGAATTTGTTAGCATAGTGTCAGACAATGATACAGTATTTTTGTCTGATGAACTAGGACAGCAGGCACTTGACAGTATTGATGAAAATATTAAGGATGAATATTCAGATTTTCATCAAACCTTGTGTATAACATTAAATAAACACGATAAACAAAATGTTTTAGATGCTATAGAAACTCTTCAAAAGAGAAATGACGTACTGTATGCTGAACCTAATTATTGTATTACATTAGATTCAACTGATGTGACTAATGACGAATATGTTAGTGAACAATGGGCTTTAGACAAGATTAATTTACCTGATGCATGGAAAATAACTACCGGTAGCAAAAGCGTTAAGGTAGGTGTTATTGATAGTGGAATAAAAGCGGATCATCCAGATTTAAAAGATAATGTTGATTGTGAATTGAGTAAATCTTTTGTTGAGGGAACTGATGATTCGGATGCATTAGAAGATGTTTTTGGTCACGGAACACATGTTGCTGGTATAATAGGTGCTGTAGGTAATAATAGCATCGGTGTTTCAGGAACTTGTTGGAATGTTGATTTAGTGAGTCTTAAAGTCTTAGATGATAATGGTGTTTGTGGTAATAGTAATGATAAAATTAGTGGAGTAATTAATGCAATTAACTACGCAAAAGCAAATAATATTAATATTTTAAATTTTAGCATAGCTTTAGTTGTACCTAAATCAAAAGCTTTTGAAGAAACTATAAATAATTATCCAGGATTATTTGTATGTGCGGCAGGAAATGAACTCTTTAATATAGATACAGCAGGACAAAAAAGGCGAATTTATCCATCCATATACACTAGTGATAATATAGTATCAGTTGCAGCTTCTAACAGTAATGATAAGATTTGGTATGTAGAAAAATTTCAACAGGGAAGTAATTATGGAATTGTAAGTGTTGATTTAGCAGCTCCTGGAGCAGATATTTATTCTACATACACCGCAGAAAATAAAGCATATACCAATATGTCTGGTACATCTATGGCAACACCATATGTTACAGGTGTTGCGGCATTGATTCAGAGTAAATATCAGAATATTTCTACTAAGGCAACCAAAAAGGCGATTCTTGACGGTGTTGATAAATCATCATATTGGTCTAAATATGTAAAAACCGGTGGCAGATTAAATGCTTATAATGCCCTTAAATCAGCAGGTGACTGCAAGTTTACAATTCAATACGATAAAAATGGCGGTAGTGGAAATAATATGCCAAGTACAACTGTTACTTACGGTGTGTCAACTAAAATTAGTTTAAATACATACCAGTCACCCTCTGATGAAAAGTTATTTGCAGGTTGGTATGCAAATAGGAAGTCTGACAATAAGTGGTTATATCAAAATGAGTCAGGTAAACTTGGTTGGTATAAAGAAGGAAGTCAGCCGAGCGGTTATACAAAATCAATATATAGAGATGGGGTGACGGTTGCTCATACATCAAGCGTAAAGAACGACACGATTGTTATGTATGCTTACTGGATAAAGAAGGGTGATGTTTTGAAAGGTGATGTTAATCTTGACGGTGCAATAACCATTGACGATGCAGTTCTTGTTCAGAAGTATATAAATAATATGTGTACGTTTAGCGACATACAAAAATATGCTGCTGATGTTAATTCTGACGGAGTTATAAATATTTATGATGCAACAGAAATACAAAAAATAATTGCTAAACTTAATTAACGGGAGAAATCAAAATGAAAAAACTTTTAACAGCATTGATAGCATTTGTAATGTGCTTTTCGGTTGTAACAACAGCTTTTGCGGCTACACCTGATGAAACTTCTGATTCAGGCTTGATTTCAGATATTAAACAGGCTATGTTAGATACATATTACGGTGATGAAAAGCCTGAATATCTGAATGTCGAAATTCTTTTGAACGATGAAGACGAGGTTTATTTCAGTTTTTCTGATAGCTTTGCTACTTCTGCAAACAGAGTTTACACCGAGGCAGGCAATTACATAGTTTCTTATCTCGAAAATTGTCCTGTGGCACTGTACAAAAACAACAGGGTTTATATGATCCCCGATGCTTATAATTCAGGCGTTATTGATGACGATACACTTGAGGGCTTGACCTATTGCGGACATATGGATATAGTTCCGAAAAGCGATGATTCAGCACTTGTTATCGAAATAAAAAACAAAGTTATTGAAGAGTGTTTTGACGGCAAATCACCTGAAACTTTGAGAATTGATATTGTTGGCAGAACAAGTGACGGCGGAGTATATTATAGACATGAATACGGCTTTGCACTTGGTGTTATGATTGAAGAAAAATTTGGTGATTGTACATATAGTTATACACACGGAAACGATGTTATGCTCTATAAGAATAACAGTGTTTATTCAATTAAAAATGCGTATGAGAGCGGAATTATTGATGATAAAATTGTCAATGAGTTAGTAAAAATGAATATTGGTATTATTCCTGATAAAGATGTAAGTACACTTAAGCAGTTAACCCTGAAAATGTGTCAAAATGCAGGTTATACTGATTTGGCGGAAGATGATATTGATATATGGAGAATTATCTATTTAAGTGATGACCGAATAATGTTCACTTTTAATGTATCCGGTGCTGATATTCCCGAGAGTCCTGTAAAAGAGGTTATCGGAAACTATACATTTATAGGCGAGCGACAGTTGTATATTTATGCTGACGGTCAAATTTACACATTAAAAGAAGCTTTTGATGCGGGCATAATTGATAATGATGACTTGGCATTCTTTGCTGATGATTGGAAAGATGATATTTCTTTCAGTATTGTCCTTAATCCGACACAGCCTGATACAACAGCTCCGACAACATCAACGACAACACCTGATGAACCTGCTACATCACCTGCCGCAACTTCGGCAACTAAGCCTGTTTCAACAAGCGACACAGCTACAAATGACACACCGAACAATTCACAGAATAACAGCGGTGCTGTACAGACAGGACAGAACAGCGTTGCTGTAATTCTTCTTGTTGCAATGCTTGCAGGTTGTGCAGTAATTTTTGCAAAACGCAGAAATCATTTTGAGTAATTTTCAAATTAAATAATCCCTATAAAAGCCGTTCTCGTTATTGAGAGCGGTTTATTTATTTTAGCTTAAAAATTTGTGATAGTTTATCAAGATGTATTGCTTTTTATATCATTTAATGTTACAATTAACTTGCATAAAAATTTAGCGAAAGTTTTTAATAATGCGTAGAATTTGAACAAAGTGAGGGATAGATATGAAAAAGTTTTTACCTATAGCTATGGCGGCGGTAATGTCGATGTCTGCGATTGCGGTTTCGGCAGTTTCTGCAAATGCGGTTGAACCGCTTAACACACCCGTGCAGTATGCACAGGTTGCAAGGGCAAGCTTGGCAACTCCGAAAATTTCAAAAGCCGAAAGTGTTTACGGCGGTGTAAAGCTTACATGGAACAAAGTGAACGGTGCGGCTAAATACAGAGTTTACTACAAGGGCCGTAAAGGTTGGACACGAATGGTTGATACAACTTCAACCTCATATATCGACAAGGATGTTTCATCGGGCAGGAATTACACCTATACTGTAAGATGTATTTCTGCTGACGGAAAGAGCTTTACAAGCGGTTATGATTCAAAGGG
>OOAC01000587.1_pt1 | contig 31414 bp, 27 predicted proteins | sample 1671041 | NCBI WGS metagenome assembly OOAC01 (sample SAMN06348116, study PRJEB24527) | human gut metagenome | biome: human gut; feature: ankylosing spondylitis patient; material: feces | host: Homo sapiens | place: China | collected 2015-10 | reverse complement strand
GTTCAAACATTGCTGATTATTTACAGAACATCAAGAACTTCTAAGTTCCAAACATATTTATATTATTAGAATCTGATACAGACTAATACACCCCAATCACATAAGAGTCAAAGAAGTATTATAAAAAATAATAAGGAGGAGCTTGCGATGGAAAGAGATGAATTGATTGAGGAGATCTCAAGAAGAAAAGGAATTGCGATGGAAGAGGTTGCGGAAATCTTAGATGAAGAGGATGAAATCTGCTTAGAAGAGGAAGAAAAATTTGTACAGCAGATGAAGAAAAAGAAGAGAAGAAAGAAGATGTGCATGCTTGGAACAATCACAATCTTTCTTGCAGGTGCAGTGTGTGCCCTGTTTGTCCTTGACAAGAAGGAGAAGATCAACATGTCGGATTTAGAGGACATGGTGAAAGATAACGTGAAGAAATATACAGACAAGTATATGGATAAGATTAAGAAATTCAGCTAGACAAAGGAGTAAGCGGAAACAGAAGTCATGAGTGAACATAAGTATATCACCATCAAAGGTGCAAGAGAGCATAATTTAAAGAACATTGACATTAAGATTCCGCGTGATCAGTTTGTAGTATTGACAGGACTTTCCGGTTCCGGTAAGTCCTCTCTTGCTTTTGATACGATCTATGCGGAAGGACAGCGAAAATATATGGAGTCTCTGTCGTCCTATGCACGACAGTTCTTAGGACTTGCGGACAAGCCGGATATTGATTCGATAGAAGGTCTTTCTCCGTCCATTTCCATTGATCAGAAATCGACGAACCGGAACCCGCGTTCCACGGTTGGAACAGTGACGGAAATCTACGATTATCTGCGTCTGCTGTACGCACGTATCGGTATCCCGCATTGCCCGAAATGTGGCAAAGAGATTGCCAGACAGACCGTCGATCAGATGGTTGACGAGATTATGGAGCTGCCTGCGGGTACGAAATTCCAGTTGCTTGCGCCTGTTGTGCGTGGACGGAAGGGCGAGCATGTCAAGCTGCTGCAGCAGGCAAAGAAAAGCGGTTATGTGCGCGTGATCGTGGATGACAGTATGTATGATCTGTCAGAGGAGATCAAGCTTGATAAGAACAAGAAGCATAATATCGATATTGTTGTGGACCGACTCGCAGTCAAAGAAGGCATTGAAAGCCGTCTGACGGATTCCATTGAGACTGTCCTGAAGCTGGCAGAAGGCTTGGTGAAGGTTGATGTGATCGGCGGAGAAACGATGTTATTTTCGGATAGCTTTTCCTGCCCGGATTGTGGCATCAGCATCGAGGAGATCGAGCCGCGAAGCTTCTCGTTCAACAACCCATTTGGCGCATGTCCTTGCTGTACGGGACTTGGATTCAAGACAGAATTTGATATTGACCTGATTATTCCAGATGACAGTCTGACTCTGAATGAGGGTGCGATTGCCGTACCGGGCTGGCAGTCGAGTGGTGACAAGAAGAGCTATGCGCATGCATGTCTTGAAGCACTCGCAGAAGAATACAAATTCTCTCTGGATGTGCCGTTTAAGGATCTGCCGGAAGAGGCAAAGCATGTGATCTTATATGGAACTGAAGGCGAGAAAATCTATGTACACTATAAGAGTGCGTATAACGGAAAAGATGCATTCTATGCAAATTACGAAGGACTGCTTCGGAATCTGCAGCGCCGGTACAGAGAGACGACTGCAGAATCGGTCAAGCAGGACTATGAGACCTATATGACTGTGACACCATGCGAGGTGTGTCATGGTAAGAGATTGAAGCCGGAGTCGCTGGCAGTTACGATCGGTGGAAAGAACATTGCGGATGTCACAGATCTGTCTGTGGTAGCCTTGCATGATTTTATCTCGAAGTTAGAGCTTACTGACCGTCAGAAGATGATTGGTGCACAGGTATTGAAGGAGATTCAGGCAAGACTTGGATTTATGATCAATGTCGGTCTGGATTATCTGACACTGTCGCGTGCAACTGGAACCCTGTCCGGTGGAGAAGCACAGCGTATCCGTCTGGCAACCCAGATCGGTTCCGGTCTGGTTGGGGTTGCGTATATTCTGGATGAGCCAAGTATCGGACTGCATCAGCGAGACAACGATAAGCTGATTGCGGCACTGAAGCGTTTGCGGGATCTGGGAAATACATTGCTTGTGGTAGAGCATGACGAGGATACGATGCTTGCGGCAGACCATGTCATTGATATCGGACCGGGTGCAGGTGCGAACGGCGGTGAAGTTGTGGCACAGGGAACTGCAGAGGAGATTATGCAGTGTCCGGAATCTATCACGGGAGCCTACTTAAGCGGCAGAATCAAGATTCCGGTACCGGAAGAGCGGAGAACGCCAACCGGATATATCGAGGTACTTGGCGCCAGACAGAACAATTTGAAGAATATTGATGTGAAGTTCCCACTTGGCGTGATGACCTGCGTGACAGGTGTATCAGGCTCTGGAAAGAGTTCCCTCGTCAATGAAATCTTATATAAGCATCTTGCTAGAACGCTGAACCGCGCGAAGGTAAAACCGGGCAAGCATGACGATATCACAGGACTTGACCAGTTGGACAAGATTATCAATATCGACCAGTCTCCGATCGGCAGAAGTCCGCGTTCGAACCCGGCGACTTATACGGGTGTCTTTGATCTGATCCGTGACTTGTTTGCGAATACAAAGGATGCAAAGGCAATGGGTTACACAAAAGGACGATTCTCATTCAACGTTGCCGGTGGCCGATGTGAGGCGTGCCGTGGTGATGGTATCATCAAGATTGAGATGCATTTCTTAGCAGATGTATATGTACCATGTGAGGTCTGCCATGGAAAGCGGTACAACCGGGAGACATTGGAAGTGAAATACAAAGGCAAGAGTATCTACGATGTACTTGATATGACAGTCGATGAAGCGTGCGAGTTCTTCGCGCATGTGCCATCTGTCCTGCGCAAGATTTCGACCTTACAGGAGGTTGGACTTGGCTATATCAAGCTTGGTCAGCCATCGACGACATTATCCGGTGGAGAAGCACAGCGAATCAAGCTTGCGACAGAGCTTTCACGCCGCAGCACAGGCAGAACAATCTATGTCTTAGATGAGCCGACAACGGGACTTCATTTCGCGGATGTACATCGTCTGGTCGATATTCTGCGTCGGTTGTGTGAGGGTGGAAATACGGTTGTAGTTATTGAGCACAACTTAGATGTCATTAAAACCGCCGATTATATCATTGATATCGGACCGGAAGGCGGCGAAGGCGGAGGAACAGTTGTTGCAACCGGAACGCCGGAAGAGATTGCCAAGTGCAAGAAGAGTTATACGGGGCAGTATCTCAAGAAATATTTGAAGAAGTAAAAGTTGAGGCTGTAAGAATACTCCAAGAATTCGTTCAGGGTAAAATTTTAAAGGAAAATCGTAAGAAATTATATTCTTTTCGATTTTCCTTTTGTTTATAATAATTGCGAAGCAGACGAGGTTTTTATAGATATATTCTGACACTGGCTTCGTCTAATATGTGATATATTGAAGCTAAGAGATGCTAAATGTTCTGTTGAAAACATCGAAAACGTACGCAAACGCCGCCAATTCGCCATCCATGGCTCAGTGGCGGCTTGTTTGAACATCGTGTTCAAACATTGCTGATAATTTACAGAACATTAAGAATCTCTAAGCTTCAAACATATTCATATAACACGAAGCCAGCGTCGGAATATATCATATACATGGGACTTTCTGCTTCGCAAAAAATTAGTTGGGTATACGAGGAGGGTACAACATGTATATTGCAAAAGAAACAAGATATGACAATATGAAGTACAATTACTGTGGCGCAAGTGGCTTGAAGCTTCCTGCGGTATCGCTTGGGCTTTGGCACAACTTTGGTTCGAACGGAAATTTTGATACGATGATGGATATGTGCGAGACAGCCTTTGATAACGGTATCACACATTTCGATCTGGCGAATAATTATGGCCCATATGATGGCGCTGCTGAGGAGAATTTTGGCAAGATCTTAGATAAGAGTCTGCGTCCATATCGGGACGAGATGATCATCTCTACGAAGGCCGGATATACGATGTGGCCGGGCCCTTACGGCGACTGGGGCAGCAAGAAATATCTGGTAGCAAGCCTCGATCAGAGCCTGAAGCGGATGGGACTTGACTATGTGGATATCTTCTATCACCACAGACCGGATCCGAATACCCCGCTGGAAGAGACTGCCTGCGCTTTGGATGGCATTGTACGAAGCGGAAAAGCGTTGTATGTCGGAATCTCCAACTACAATAAAGAGCAGACAATCGAGATTGCAAAGCTTTTCAAGGAGATGAAAACGCCATTTATTATCAACCAGAGACGGTACAATATGTTTGACCGTGAGATGGAAGAGGATGGATTAAAAGATTACGCAGCCGCAAACGGCATCGGTATCATCACATTCTGTCCATTGGCACAGGGTTTACTTACAAATCGTTACTTAAATGGTATCCCGGAGGATAGCCGTATCCGTACCGATGGCAGATTCCTGAAGGAGACTGCTATCAATGAGGAGACGATTGCAAAGGTTCGTGCACTGAATGTGATTGCAGAAAACCGTGGTCAGACATTGGCAGAGATGGCACTTGCATGGATTCTGCGTGATAACGACATTACAAGTGTGTTGATTGGTGCATCCAGACCATCCCAGATCTTAGACAACATCGGCATGCTCGCGAATATGACATTTACGCAGGAAGAACGGGAGAAAATCGACCGGATTACAAAATAAAAAACAAGCCGTGCATGGGGTGTAGAAATACCCATGCACGGCTTTTGTAATTTATACAGTTTGTTGTGAATTTAGTCGCGTCAGCTCGCGTAATTCCTTGATCGTAAATACACCACAGACCACGGCGGCTGCGACATCTGCAATCGGACCAGCATACATGACACCGTCGATTCCCATGAAGATCGGGAAGATCACGATGAGCGGCAGCAGGAAGAGAATCTGTCTCGTCAGTGACATGAAAATACCAAGCTGTGATTTGCCGATGGAGTTGAAGAAATTCGCTGTCACAGGCTGGATGCCGTTAATCAAGGTGAAGAACATATAAATCCGGAAGTACCGTTCAGAGAACTGATAGTACAGCTCACTTCCTTCTCCGAAGACACGGATGATCTGTCTTGGGAAAAGCTGGAAACATGAAAATGCAATCAGCGACAGGAAGGTTGCGGTAGCGAGTGCCAGAAGATATGTTTTCTTCACGCGGTTGTATTTCTTTGCGCCGTAATTAAATCCGATGACCGGCTGGATGCCCTGTGAGATACCGATGACGAACGACATGAAGATCATGTTGACCTTTGTAATGATACCGGCACAGGCAAGCGGAATATTACTTCCATAGACGGATGATGCACCATAATGTGACAGGACGTTGTTCATCACGATCTGCACGACAGTCATAGCAATCTGGTTGAAACACGCACTGGCGCCGAAACGCATGATGTTGGCAAAATAATTTCCACGGATCCGGAAACAACGTCTGCGCAGCCGGATGGTTTTGAAATGGAACATGTAGCGTAAGCTGATGCTGAATGATACGATCTGTCCGAGAATCGTTGCAAGTGCGGCACCACGCATTCCCATGTCCAATGTAAAGATGAAGATTGGATCAAGAATCGTATTTACAATGGCACCGATCAGCATGGAAATCATTGAATAACGCGGACTTCCGTCGGCGAGGATCAGCTTGCTCATACCAGTGTTTGCAATCAGAAATGGAAATCCAATCGCAACAATGCGGGTATATTCCTGTGCATACGGCAGAACTTCCGCTGTTGCTCCGAAGAATTTCAGCATGGGTGTAAGCAGGATCGAGGTAAATGCGAATAATGCAAGGCCGAAGATCGTCATCAGGCAGATACCACAACCAGCGTAATTGGCAGCTTCTTCCTCCTCTTTTGCACCAAGCTTCAGGGAGACATTGGTCGCACTTCCGATTCCGAGCAACAGGGAAATTGCTGTACATGTCGTAGACAGTGGAAAGGTAATGTTTGTCGCTGCATTTCCGTTGATTCCAATCCCCTGCCCGATGAAGATCTGGTCGACAATGTTATAAAGGGCAGTTACCAGCATCGAAATGATGCATGGAATTGCGAATTTGACAAGTAATTTGGATTCTTTCTGTGTGCCAAGTGGATTGGCAGATTTTATGTTCTCATTCATATTTTTCACCATTTTTCTGTAGTATGTCCATTTATTCATTATTAAACTATCACTATCCGAGAAAAATGTCAATTATAAGTTGCATTTTTAGTAGAAACGAGTTCTTAACTGAATAAAAACGGATACTTAACGGATGTAACATAGAATAAAAAAATCAAATATTTGGATATAAAACGGGTAAAAAACGGTTGATTTATACATAGAAGAGTATTATACTAAATATAAAGGTATCGGTAATGAAAGAATTTTTCAAAGGAGTGATGCATATGACAATCGAAGAAATGAAAGAAAAGAAGCGGGAACATGGGTACACGTATAACATGATGTCGCAGATGTCGGGAGTTCCGCTTGGAACCGTGCAGAAGATTTTTACGGGTGAGACGAAATCGCCGCGCTATGATACGCTTGAGGCATTGGCACGTATCTTTGAAAATGGCGACCGTGATTACCTGTATGCGGATATGGTAGAGGATTCCGGAACAGCATACGCGGCAAAGGTTCAGGGACAGTATACGCTGGATGATTATTATGCGCTGCCGGAGGATCGCCGGGTAGAGCTGATTGATGGCTGTATCTATGATATGGCGGCACCTTCGACGATTCACCAGTTGATTGCAGGGGAAGTTCACAGGCAGATATCAAATTTTATTCTGGAGCATGATGGACCGTGCATGCCGTTTATCTCGCCGGTGGATGTACAGCTTGACTGTGATGATAAGACGATGCTGCAGCCGGACGTCGTCATTTTGTGCGACATTGACCGGATGAAGGTGCGTTGCATATATGGTGCGCCGGACTTTGTGCTGGAGGTAATCTCAAAATCCACCCGGCTTCGCGACTATGGAAAGAAGCTTTCCAAATACATGGATGCCGGTGTGAAGGAATACTGGATTGTGGACCCATACCAGAAGCGCATTATGGTGTATGAGTTCAACAAAGAAATCTTCCCTGTGATTTATGGAATTGATGCGGATATCCCGGTCGGTCTGTATGATGGCAGGTTAACGATCAATTTGGCGGCGTTAATAAAGAAGATTGAGAAACTGTTGTAATGAAAAAGTAGTAGTTATTCAAATAGAGGTTAAAAATTCTGTGTAATAACATGCAACAAAATATCCTGTTGGAAGCGTTGACAAAGCTTGAGGCAAATGTTTACTATTCAGTATGGAATAAATATGTACGGATTACGTATCTGTCATTTCAGAATCCGGAAAAATGCCGGTATGAACGAGCATATATTGAAACCACTCGATATCAGAAAAGTGAAGGCGACAATCACCAGATATGTGGAGCGGAAGGGATAATAGAGTAAGAAAGTACGTAAGATAATACGTAAGTGAAATTATAATACAAAGGTCTGGATGCTTATTGGGTTGAACGATACACTATTTTTGGAGTGGTGTTCAACAAGAAGCGGCGAACACAAAAAAATAGGAAACCATAAAAATGTACAATATATTAAATTGTACATTTTTTTATTACATACATTTATGCTATAATCAAGACAGTTAAAAACAGATGACATGAATGGATGGGAGGAATCATTATGAAGAAAGGTATCAAGCGAATTGTAACTGCTGCACTTGCAGCCGTGCTTATGGTCACGCAGCTTCCGGTGATGAACAGTAAAGCTGCAGCAGGAATCAGTATCTATGGAAAGGCGCACGTACAGACATACGGTGACACAAACGGAAAGATCGTGAAGGAAAATGGCATCGATACACTGGTGCTTGGAACCAGAGGACAGGCAAAGCGTGTCGAATCCATGACGATCAACCTGCAGAATAACACAGGTTATACAGGAACGATTCAGTATCGCGTACATAGACAGACTTACGGATGGACGGATTGGACTACAAGTGGTCAGCCAGCTGGTACAACCGGACAGGGTAAGCGTTTGGAAGCGATGCAGATCCGGCTTACAGGAGAGCTTGCAAACCATTATGATGTTCGCTACCGTGTACACATTCAGACCTACGGCGATAATCAGGGCTGGGTATATAACGGAGCACTTGCAGGAACGACCGGAGAATCAAAGAGACTAGAAGAGGTTAAAATTCAGATCATACCGAAGAATACAGTAGATGAGACAGCAAGCATCAATTACCGGGTACACCGGCAGACATACGGCTGGGAAACCAGATGGGCGAAGGATGGAAGCGTAAGCGGAACGACCGGACAGGCAAAGCGGCTCGAAGCAATCAGCATCGATGCGCGGAGCAGCTATAACGGCAGCGTCGAGTACCAGACGCACGTACAGACCTATGGCTGGATGGACTGGGTAAGTGATGGAGCACTGTCCGGGACAAGCGGACAGGCAAAGCGGCTCGAAGCAATCCGGATCAGATTGACCGGAGAACTGGCACAGCATTACGATATTTATTACCGGGTACATGCACAGACCTTCGGCTGGATGGGCTGGGCGAAGAATGGCGAGAGTGCCGGAACTGCCGGTTATGGAAAGCGGCTCGAAGCAATCCAGATCATGCTTGTGAAAAAGGGAGCTGAAGCACCGGGAGCAACCGTAAAGGGCATCACGCAGACGACATCCAAGAGCTTCAATGACGCGAATGCTTCTGGATCAACAGAAAATCCGGGAAACAATCAGAGCAGTACTAAGCCTAGCACAGATACTAGCAAGCCAACATGGATTGCAGAGCAGACCGTGACGGTAACATATTATCAGTGCGATTACTGTAAGCACATCTTCCGTACAGAAGAAGAAATGAAACAGCACTTTGAATTTTGGAATCCGAAATATGAGAATGTATTTAGCTATTGCGGTGTCAACAAAACAGGAACCAAGCGGACAGAAACATTCACGGTTCGGGACGGATATTGGAGCAATGAGCAGGCACCAGAAACACACAAGGTAGTATGGGTAGCAACAGAACCTGCGTATACCGAGACGAAAGAAATAGTGGAAATGGTACCGTACAGATATTGTGGTAAATGTAATAAAAGATTTTACGCAGGAAAAAATCAGCAAGAGTCTGAAGATTCTGGAGGAGTAGCAAAAGACGGAGAATATTTTTGGGATCACTACTCTGCAGGTTGCTGGACCGGAGGAATAGACGGGGAAAAGGAACGTCGTGTAGTAGGAACGGAAACTGTTAGAGAACCAGAATATGGTTATTATGAAGTACAGTAGATGATAAAATAAATAGATGAAGTGAAAGGAACAATCTAAGGGTTGTTCCTTTTTTCGTGGGAAATTGACAGTACAGATTTATTATAGTAGGATGGAGAAGAATCAATGTTATATGTAAATTTATGGTGCATTTTAGTTTCAGTTTTTTTGCTATTATATGAACAGGGAGGAAATAACATGGGAGCAGCGGAATGGGTTGCAATAGCTATTGCAATATTGGGAGTTGCAGGTGGAATATGGGGACAGTTTTATCAGTTTAAGAAGGACGGACAGCGAATTGATGGAGTAAACGAAACGTCGAAATCAGTGAAAGAGGATACGGCTGTCATGCGTCCATCTGTAAATCGAACGGATAAAAATGTGCAGGAATTGAAAGAAAAATACATATCAAAGGAAAATCAAATAAATTCGACGATAGAGGGCGTAGCTGAGCTTCTGGAGGCGAAAAGAATCGATGATGCTGTAAAACAAAGGATATCCCAAGCTGTGGAGAGTCCATTGTATATTGAAAGTGCAGTTAAGAGCATATATGAAAAAAATGCATCGCTACAAACAATGGTTAATGAGCTGACTGATGCAAATATCGTTTTGGAACATGAAAACAATGTTCTAAGAAAACAAAATCAGAATCTACAAAACGAAATACAAAAATTAAAGAAAGAACGGCAGCCGGATCGTGGAGGAAGATCAGGCAGATAACGACAGAATAGGAGCAATCTAAGGGTTGTTCCTTTTTAATTTCTTACATAATATAAAATTCCAGCCGGTCAGGCTGTTTATATAAAAATTTAATCATAAAGGAGGAAGAGAGATGCTATCAAAACGAAAAAAACGAATAGCAGCACTACTCACAGCCGTGGTTCTATCTGTAACCGCGGCTTTTTCTTTGCCTGAAAACATCCGGGCAGAGGAAACGGCAACAAATACAGATGCCGAAGCAGAAACAGCAGAAGATGAGGGATTGCAGGAAGGAGGAATTGCGGTACAGGATCTGGCAGATCAGGGACAGACACTTTATATTCACAGCCGATACTGGGATGGCTGGTGCTTGTCTTCGTATGTGGATATAACAGCAACAGACTATACACCAAGCTTGCACGGGGCTTTAAAAGCAACGGATGCATCCGGACGGGAGACAGAAGCGTATTGTATGCAGTCGACGAAAAGCTCAGCTAAATCTGATACGGCATACAAGGAGGGCCGACAGTGGCTGTCTGATCGGGATACTGCAGCAGATATTGCGTTGTTGATGTTTGCCTATGGAGGCAAGAAAGCAGATCCGAATGCGGATGGAAGCGGACGAAATACGCAGGATGGAGGTACATATGGAACTTATATCATAGATGGAAAGCCGGTTATGGGTATCATGGTTGCCGGTCGTGTCTATGCCATGACACAGGACGAAGCAAGAGCCATGACACAGGCAGCCGTGCATAGTACAGTGTCTGACTGCGATATCAGAGCAGTCAGAGGAAAGGTAAGCGGAGAAAGTGTTAATTCAGCGTTTATTAATTTACGGTCAATCGCCGACAATGCCCGCCGCTGGTATGACCAGTATAAGGATTTTAAGGTTGTTGGAAATTATATCGATGCAACGGCAGCCTATACGCCGGAACAGACAATCACAACGCAGGTGTATAACGTATCAAAAAATGCATGGGAAAATTACACTGGAAGTGAACTGACAGATGGTTATAAGGATGCCTCTAGCAACGTTACTTTCCGTGTCGTGTACAGCTCGACCGGCATGTGTAACAAGCTTCTCACAAATGCGAGTACCGGAGCTGTCACAGTAAAACATTCCGGCACAAAGCTAAATGTGAATGGCACTAACTATTATGACTATCTGACAATCTCGGCAGATGCGTCTAATCAGGCTGCATTTACAGCTGATTATGGTGCACTTACATCGACGACTAGAACGATTAAAGATACCTTTACAAACACAGATGTAACACAGCACGTATTCGGGCAGACCGTTACAATTAAGGCAAGTTATAAGGATATGCAGGGCAAGAAGCTTGCATTTACTGCTAAGACCGGCACCGGTGCCAGTCATACAAAGTATTACGGAGATGGGGATAAAAATGGTGTATCCAACTATGCGGCGCGTATATTCTGGAGTGCATCTTATCAGGATGCATGTTTTGCGTCACCGAATGAGTCTTTATCCAAGAGTGCAAGCGTAACGGCTACGGCACAGGGAACCGGCAGCATTAAAATCCACAAATATTCCACGAATCCGGAGATTACAGACGGCAACGCCTGCTACAGCTTAAAAGGTGCTGAATTTGGTTGAACGATACACTATTTTTGGAGTGGTGTTCAACTGAGCTTGTCCTCTTCCTTCGAGTTCTGCTCATCAATCTTCGCCTGCACCTGCTTGTACAGTTCTTCTCCTAACACATCTTTCAGTTCCATGTTTCCATCCTTTCTTGACTTTAATCGCAGTCACGCATGGCAGTTATCACTCTTGCCGGAGTAAGTATTCGTCACAGTTTAATCGCCTTAAGCCGATTTGGGCATAAAAAAAGACCACGTTTTAATCATGGTCTAAATTACATAATTATTTTGTTACATAGAAAAAGCACCCTGCTACTGCGGAGTGCTTTCGTCTATCTTTTCAAATTGATATCCATTGTCGCCTTCTATATGCTCAACATGATATTTTTTATTCCAAAATATATCGTCAGGTATACCTTCTGGAAATGCCTTGCAACAGAAAGCATCGTCCTTTTTTCCTATATAATTTTTACAATCCATACATTGAGAAAAAACAACCATTCTTATTCCTTCTTTAATACATATTTTTGCAATAATGCCATTACATCATCCGGCAAATGTTCGCCCCTTCGATACCTTACAAAAGCTTCCACTATTGTCTCTGCTCCATCATATGTACTATCCGCATACGCTGATACACCTCTTATGAAACTTTCCCTGACCTTTTCTTCCAATCGAAGAAACATTCCGAATGTATCGCAATCTTGGAATGTCAGAATATGTGCCATTTCATGTGCTATTAAATCTTCCACATCCTTAGATGCTAAAACGCCATTATTATAGTTTCTCATGATGCGAGCCGTGAAATTTTCAAGACTTCCATTAAAATCATATCCGGCATTCAAGTTGAACGATACACTATTTTTGGAGTGGTGTTCTACTACTATATCTAGTAGCAGCAAACCATTATATATACAATATGTAGTCATTTGTTCCTTGCTTATATTAAATTATAACATAATATGACAGTTGCTACCAACTGTTTTTTCTTGATAATCAGTTTCGCCGGACACCATATATATATTTTGATATTGTTTTTCGGTAAGACGTAGAAGCCTGACGGTTCCTGTTTTAGGTGCGAATTGTTCAATACACCGGTAGTGTTTTTCTGAGTTTTGTATACTTTGCTGCAAGTGCTTCAATGTAGTCAACATTGTCAAGATTTATCTGAGAAATATAGGGAGCTATCGGTATCATATTACCGTAACCATCTTCATACACTGTACAAACAGTCAAACAGAGGTTTGTATAGTTGAGAGATTACATTGAAGAACGGGCACTTGAAATTGGTGAATACATCATTGAGGAGGGGGCAACGGTCAGACAGGCTGCGCGGAAGTTCGGTATTTCGAAGTCAACCGTACATAAAGACGTCACGGAACGCTTAGAGCAGATCAACCTGCGTCTTGCACACGAGGCAAGGAAGGTGTTAGATGTCAATAAGTCCGAGCGTCATATCCGGGGTGGACTTGCGACGAAAGAAAAATATGCACATATGGAACATTGATTGAGATTGTAAAAAACCACCAAAAATGATATACTAATTTGTATATTATTACGAAATGGCGAAGCCATGAGAGATGGGGTGGAAGTATATGATTCGTATCGAAGATTTTTGTGACATGAAGAAGTTTGAGGACATCATGAAGAATTGGGCGATGAGTACCGGACTTGCAACGGTGGCTGTTGGGGCAGATGGAAAGTACATCAGTGAGTGCTACAACTTTACAGAGTTTTGTATTGATCTGACTCGTGGAAGTGCAGAAGGACGCAGACGCTGCGAGAAATGTGACCGGGAAGGAAAGGGCGTGTATTCCTGCCATGCAGGACTTGTGGATTTTGGAATACCGATTACCCTAGATGATGGAACGGTGCTGGGAAGTGTAATTGGCGGACAGGTGCTGCCGGAGCATCCGGATGATGATGCATTCCGGAAGACTGCGGGAGAGCTTGGTATCGATGCAGAGGCCTATGTTCGGGCATTGCACAAGGTGAATGTTAAGACAAGGGAAGAAATCGAGGCAGCAGCGACGCTGCTTGGCGATGTGATTAATATGTTTGTGCGCGCATCTTATACTTCTGCAGTGAATAAGCGTTTGCTGGATAAACTGCAGACGGGGATTCAGGAGTGCGTGGAATACATTGATGATGCAAGTGAGAAGACACAGAAAATCGAGGAATTCAGCGGCCGTCAGAGAATTCTTGCTTTAAATGCCGCGATAGAAGCGGCACGTGCAGGGGAAGCCGGGCGTGGTTTTACAGTGGTTGCATCGGAAGTGCAGAAACTGGCAGATGGTATGAGCCAGGCAAGTTCCCAGATTGTGGACTCGTTGCGGAAACTTTCAAAGAACATTCATGAGTTAAATGAATAAAGGAAAATCCATGGGTGATGGATCGAATTAAGAAGGGCTGTTCGCGAAAAGGGTGGACAGTCCTTTCTTTTGTGAAACTCTCGTGAATTTCTGGAAAAGCTTGATTTCAATGTACCGATGCGATAAAATAATCAGAAGTATGTAATGTGGGAATGGAGGCGGACGCAATGCCAACAATACTTTTATATAGTGTTCCAGCGGAACAGCACAGACAATTAGAAGCACTTGGCATGCGTCTTGGATATTCCTGCAAGAAGATTGCGCGCAAGCGCTTTTTACAGCCAATCGGCTGTCATGCCGGATTGCCGGGATTTGAACAGAACGGGGATTGGTACGAAGGAAAAGATCTGCCTGATCCGATGATATTATTTTCAGAGTTTTCGGATGGGTTGTTGAATCGTTTTCTTGCGGCATGTAAAGAAGATGGCATGCCGCAGATCGATTATCGGGCAGTTGTGACAGAACATAACATTCACTGGAATGTGTTGGATTTATATCAGGAACTGGTGCAGGAACATGAGAGCCTGCATGGAGGCAAGGTAACACTATGAAATTCATACATATAGCAGACGTCAATCTGGGTGTGCAGCCAGACCGCGGAAGAATCTGGAGTGATGTGCGGGCAAAGGAGATTTACAGTACCTTTCACCGTGTGATTGAGGTATGCGAAGAACAGAAAATTGAATTGCTTTTGATTGCGGGAAATCTGTTTTACACAAAGCCGACGGAACAGGATTTGAAGGAACTGGATTTCCAGCTTCGGAAGATTCCAAATACAAAGACGGTAATTATTGCTGGCGATCAGGACTATATTGATCCGGGTTCCGCATGGGAGACATATACATTTGAGAGTAATACGATCGTGATGCCACGGGATCAGGCGGCAAGCGTGTATTTTGAGGATCTGAATGTCTGTGTCAGCGGATACAGCTATGGACATGCGACGTACACTGGACGGATTCTGGAACGCATGCGACCGGGTAAGCCGGATGCATACAATATTCTGCTTGGACATGGCGGAGACATGGAACATATGCCATTTTCGAAAGAACATGTCGCGAAGCTGGGGTTCCAGTATGTGGCACTTGGACATATGCACAAGCCGGCACATATATTGAAAAATCATATGGCATTTGCCGGAACACTGGAGCCACTTTCTTATACAGAGACTGGAAAGCACGGCTATATTTTAGGCGAGGTGTCAACTTCAGGTGAGACGACGATCACATTTGTGCCATTTGCATGCAGAAAATATGTGAATATGGCGATGGATATCAATTCGACCTATACAAATGGAGATATCTGCAATCTTGTAGAAGGAAAGATGCAGGAACTGGGGGCGGATAACATTTACCGGATTTTGCTGCGTGGACGTGCCGCTCAGAATATGGAGATCAACTTAAGCGAACTGACACGCCGCTATTACATCAACGAAGTGATCGATAAGACAGAATGCGACTACGACATGGACGAGCTGCACGTGTCGAATCATGACAATCTGCTTGGCAGACTGATAGACGAACTGACAGACGATAAAAAAGGCGGCGATAAGGCGATTCGGGATAAGGCATTGCATTATTGTATGGAAGCCCTGCTTGGAGCAGGAGAGAAATAACGATGTATTTCAGTAAATTATTATTAAAAGATTTTGGAAAATTTCATAACCGCGAGATTAATTTGAAGCCGGGTGTGAATGTTGTGTATGGCACGCGAAATGCGGGCAAGAGTACGGTCGCGGATTTTGAATATGCAACGCTGTACGGTATCGGTACATTTCCAGAGACGGAGGACGATGATCTGGCGCATCATAAGCCGGTGGATGGACACGGCTTTTCTGGAAAGGCATATGTGATAAAGGATGGAGACGAGTATCTGGTGGAGCGCAGCTTCCGCAAGCACAATATGACGACGCAGGTCTTAAATGTGAAGAATGGTCGTGTTGGCAAGCTCAAGCACAAGAACAGCTTGTATGAGTCGCTGACAGGTGCAGACAAAAAGACATATAGCGATGCACTCTATATTCGTCAGCAAAAAGATACAGAGAATGAAGCAGAAGATCTCAATACATTTGTTACCAATCTGGCAACCACCGGTTCTTCCAATCTGGATAAAAGACGGGCGCTGGCAATCCTGCGCGACCAGAAAAATGCACTGGATGTGACGGAGACGGAGCAGCAGATTGCAGAGCTGAAAGAAGAACTGAAACAATACGATGGTGACGAAGAAGCGCTGAAGGAAGTCCGTAAGAAGATTGCGGACAATGATGAGGAGTTTGCAATCGAGACGGCGAAGCGGAAACGCGAAGCCAGACGGTTAATTGATACAGAAAAAGGCACGAAGTATGAGGAAGACGATGAGTTAAACGAGCATCTGGATTCCTTGCAGGAAAACAGTGTGTTTCTGGATGCCGATTTGCTGAAGGATTATAAGGCACCGAAGAAGTTGACAGATCGTTGGTGGATGATTGCCTTGACGGGATTGCTAGTCATTGGTGTAATTGCCGCACTTGTATATATCCTTCCATTTGATGATGGTGTGCGGCAGCTCTTTGTTGTGTGTACAGCATTGTTTGTAGTTATGACGATCGTGGACGGCTTGCACAGAAAAGGCGCGCTGGATGGAGAAAATCAGGCACCTTCGGAGGAAGAATTCAAGAAGATTGTCTATGAACTGGAACGTAAAAATGAGGCGTATGAGGATGTCGAGATCGACATGAGTTTCGCGCGGAAATATATGGATCTCAAGGAAGATCTGCGGGCAACGGAGGCAGAGATTCTGGAGCGAAAGAAGCAGAAAGCACAGCTGGAGGATGAAATCCGTGTGTGCGAAGGCAGAAAACAGGCAATTGAACGAGAGATTTATGCGACGACGCTTGCTATCAATACGATTCAGGAGCTTTCCAGAAGCTATGTAGAAGAGTGGAATTATATTATCAATGATCACATGACGGATATTATGCAGCGCGTGACAGGTGGATTGTATGAGGACGCGAAGATTGATGAAAAGCTTCGACTGGTGATTAAGAAAAATGGCGCATTTACGGATATTACACAGATTGATGCGACGGATTTACCATTGGTGCGGATGGCAGTGAGGGTAGGAATTGCAACACGGTTATGCAAAGAGCATATGCCAGTTGTGATCGACGGCTTGCCGCAGATGAACAATACGCAGATGCAGGGATTTTTTGCGAGTATAGAGGAGATTCCATCCGAGCAGATTTTGATTCTGACGGATGATAAACAGTTGGTGTCAAAAATAAAGGATACAAAGTCAACTTATGCTTTGACAAATCTGAGTTAGTGTGGTAGAGTATCACATGCAGCTGGGATTTCTATGCGAATAGAAAGATGGTTGTCATGCTACTGTGGCTCAGTTGGTAGAGCGATTCACTCGTAATGAATAGGTCGTCGGTTCGAATCCGATCAGTAGCTTGGAGATATGCGGGTTGACGATATGTCAGCCCGCTTTTTTCTTAGTGTAAGTTCTGCGAGTGGGAATGTATGAAATTGTATAGATTTATGCAGGATATGGATACAAAATGACGCATGCAGGTACATGATGAAGTTGGGACTGAATAAAATGAGTAAGAAAAGACAGAAAACGACAAATAAAAAAACAGCGCAGAATACGCAGAAAAAATCGAACACAAAGCCGGAAGTGAAACCGACGGATTCGAAGATGAAATCTGTAAAGAGACAGCCAAAACGAATCCGTGAAGCGCGATTTGACAAGCTGGATAATACCGCGAATCTCTTCCCGGTGATTGCCAGCCGCAAATCAAGCAATGTCTACCGGATCGCGGCAACACTGACCGAGGAGATCCAGCCGGAGAAATTGCAGCAGGCGCTCGACATGGTGCTTCCGTATTTTGACGTCATGCATGTGCGTATGAAGACTGGTGTATTCTGGTATTATTTCGAGGATAATCCGAACCCGGCGCCGCGTGTGATGCAGGAGGACATGGGACCTTGCCAGTATATCAATCCGCTGTTAAACCGGGAGTATCTGTTCCGGGTGTTATATTATGAACGAAGAATCAGCTTAGAAGTCTTTCATGCATTGACCGATGGCAATGGTGCGCTGATGTTCTTAAAAGAACTCGTGTACCAGTATCTGCGTCTGGTGCATCCGGAGATCGGCAAGGGCGACCGGATGGAATTGCATGAAGAGACGACTGTCGACCGGGAGGACAGCTATCTGAAGCATTATAAGCGTCCGGCGAAGAAGAGCTATAAGACGGAGAAGGCACTTGTGATCCGTGGGGAAATGTTCCCGCGGGAATATTTCGGAATCATGCACGGCTATCTGCATCTGCCGGATGTCAAGCGCGTGGCGAAGCAGTATGGCGTGACTGTCAATCAGTATCTGCTCGGTGTATTTGCATGGTCGGTATATAAGGGCTATATGCACAGTATCCCGCACCGGCGTCCGCTTGCGGTATGCGTGCCGGTAAATCTGCGGCCATATTATGGGTCTGCGACAACGAAGAATTTCTTCGCGGTCGTGTCGGCAATGTTCCGGGCGGAGCGGGAAGATTATACATTTGAAGAAGTGCTGGCACAGGTGGCAGAGAGCCTGAAAAGCCAGATCACGAAGGAACACCTAGAAGAGATCATGGCATACAATGTGTCAAACGAGAAGAACAAGGCATTGCGTGCAACGCCGCTCTTTATCAAGAATATTGCGATGAAGATTATCTATCAGATGTCTGCAAAGGCGAACTCCGGCTGTGTGACGAACCTTGGTCTGGTGAAGCTTGCAAGCCCGTACGACGCGTATGTGGAGTCGCTGTATGCAACCTTGTCCATGTCGAAGAATCAGAACCTGAAGGCAGCGGTTGTGTCGTATAAGGATACGCTGGTGTTCACATTCAGCTCGGCAGTGCGGGAAGTCGATGTGCAGAAGGTATTCTTCCGCAAGCTTGCAGAAGATGGAATTGATGTCTCGGTAGAGACGAATGGAGTGTATTATGAGTAAATGTAATCGCTGTAATATAAAAGTGAAGGATGACAGCCTGATCTGCCCACTTTGCAAGGGCGCGCTGTCGGAGACAGAGCATGTGCAGCCGGTCTATCCGGACATGTTCCCGAAGCAGCAGCGGATGCGTCTCGCAATCCGCATCGTGACGTTCTGCGTGGTTGTCGGTGTGGTCGTGCTTGGCATCGTAAATTATATGACCTATCATGGTGTTCGCTGGTCACTGGTAAGTCTTGCAGGAATAGCGTATCTGTACTTTACATTTACGTTTACCGCACAGCCACTTGCAGATGAACAGCAGAAAATCATATTTCAGGGAGTAATCAGTGCGGCACTTGTGCTTGCAGTCGATTTTTCTCTTGGCTATGCAGGCTGGTCCGTCAATATCGGAATTCCGGTTGTCGTGATTGCGACGAATATTACAATCTTCGTATTCATGATGGTGCGACGCCGCGACTGGCGAAGTTATATTATGCCGCAGCTTGAACTGACCCTGATTGCAGCCGTTGAGCTGTTGTTAGTCAGTCTGGAAGTTGTCACATGGAAGCTTCTGACACTGGTTGCAGTATTCACCGTACTCGTCCAGCTCTTCGGGATCTTCGTAATCGGTGGGCGAAGCACTACGCTCGAACTAAACCGCCGCTTCCGTGTGTAGTATCATTATCAAAAGAGAGGTATGTATGAAGGAGAACGACAAGACAAGTCACCGCGCAGAACTGATGCGTGATATCGTAGCCATGGTCAACCAGAACCCGGTTTTAAAGCAGGCATGGCAGAGAAAAAAGGAGAAATCCATCCAGAACACAGAATTTGAATACCCGGAGCACCTTTCCGTAGAACATATCGACATGGGACTGTTCAAGATGGAATATCTGACATGGAACGGATCAGAGAATCCATATGTGATCTTGCAGCTTCACGGCGGCGGGTATATGTCCGGTTTGCAGGGACAGTACCGGAAGATGGCAGGACTATACGCCGAGATCAGCAGCGGCGCGGCAGTGCTTTCCATCGATTACCGGCTGGCACCGGAGCACCCGTTTCCGGCGGCATTAGAAGATGCAGTCGCTGCATACAAATGGCTGCGAGAGAAAGGCTATGAATCGGAGCGAATCATCGTAGTTGGAGATTCTGCAGGCGGTGGTCTGGCGATGGCACTCTGCATGGAACTGCGCACAAACGGAGAACCGATGCCGGTAGGATTAGTTGCAATGTCGCCGTGGACCGATCTGGCAATCACCGGGGAATCTTACACGATGAACCGGGAGATCGATCCGGTCTTTGGCGCAGACGGCGGTGGAGAGATGCTGCTGCACAGCCCGTATATCGGGGAAAATGATGCGAAGAACCCTTTGATTTCCCCAATGTACGGAAACTTTACCGGATTTCCGCCGATGCTGATTCAGGTCGGAACACACGAGATGCTGTATGATGATGCGGCATCGGTTGCGAAGAAGGCAAAAGAACAAGGCGTTCCGGTACGATTCACAGTATATGAAGGAATGTTTCATGTGTTTCAGATGAGCGGCACAGTGATACCGGAGTCAAAGCGCGCCTGGGAAGAGGTGGGCGCATTTATGCATAAAGTAATGGGACAGTGGTAAAATTGTGGAGGTAGACAGCGTATGCGGATCGCACTGGCACAAACGAATATCCTATGGGAAGATAAACAGGCGAATCTCGTCCGGGCAGAGGAATTTGTGATAGCTGCGGGCGCGGAGATCGTATTGTTCCCGGAGATGAGTCTGACGGGATTCTCGATGCATACCGATGTGACGGCAGAAATTTGTCAACCGTATGCTGAGATACAATCGCGTGCGCAAATGGATAGCACTCCGGACATGACGAACCAACCAACAACCGGCTGGACGATTGAACAGATAAAAACACTTGCAGATCGGCACCACACGACAATTGGTATCGGCTGGGTGAAAAAGACAGAACCACTCTGTGAAAACCATTATTCGATCGTAACGCCGGATGGCGGCGTTGCAATGGATTTTGCAAAGATCCATCCATTTTCCTATGGCGAGGAACATGAGCATTTCCAAGGAGGAACGACGCTTTGTACTGGAACACTTGGAGAGTTTTGGGCGGGACTTGGCATCTGCTATGATCTGCGTTTTCCAGAACAGTTCCGGGCGATGGTTCCGGAGGCTGAAATTTTTATCGTGCCTGCGAACTGGCCCGAATCACGTGTATCACATTGGAAAGCACTTCTTGCCGCACGCGCAATCGAGAATCAGTGTTATGTAGTAGGTGTGAACTGCTGCGGCGATATGGACGGACAGTATTATTCTGGCGATTCTGGTTTATATGCACCTGATGGCAGCCTGCTTGTGCCGACAAAGGAAATCCGACTTACGGATGCACTTTGTAAGGAAGAAAAACTGCTCGTATATGACATACAAAACGATGTGGCAAAGATCCGAAAGGCATTTCCGGTATTGCAGGATCGAAAAGAAATTTAACGTTCTTAATAAAATCTTAAATATATGAAATCTAGTATCTTAAAATTCATTTTGCGATAATACAGGTATCATAACAACAGGGATACCTGTATGGTCGGAGATTACCGATTGGGAAGAGGAGAACAATATGTATAACATTTTAGTCTGTGATGATGAGAAGGATATCGTGGAGGCACTTGGTATTTACCTGTCTGCAGAAGGGTACCAGGTGACGAAAGCGTACAACGGACAGGAAGCCTGTGAGAAGCTGAAAACCGAGGATGTGCAGCTTGTGCTGATGGATATCATGATGCCGGTGATGGACGGTATCACAGCGATGAACGAGATCCGTAAGACTTCCAATGTTCCGGTCATCCTGCTCACAGCGAAAAGTGAGGATACAGATAAGATCCTTGGACTTTCCGTCGGTGCGGACGACTATATTACCAAACCATTTAACCCGGTTGTTATGATCGCAAGAGTAAAGGCACAGCTGCGCCGTTACATGATGCTTGGCGGAAATGTCCCGAAGAAGCAGGAGACAGATGCGCTCGAGATCGGCGGGGTTTGTCTGGATGACAGGGCGAAGAAGGTTACGATTGATGGAGAACCTGTGAACCTGACTAAGACGGAATATGCAATCTTAAAATTCCTGATGGAACATCCGAATACGGTCTATGCACCGAAGGATATCTACCGGGCTGTCTGGGAGGATGCACCGTTCGGACAGGAGGGCACCGTTGCGGTACATATTCGCCACTTGCGTGAGAAAATCGAGGCAGACCCTTCGGAACCGCGCTACATCAAGGTAGTCTGGGGACAAGGGTATATGTTTGGGAAGGAATGATAAAATGGAGAAATTAAAGAAAAGTGCAGTGGCAAAGGTGGTTGCTGCAATCCTGCTTTCGGTATCAATTCTTGCAACTGTAGTTTCCGGTGTTGTCGTGTCAATGGCACTTTCCTATGGAACTACCCGCAGGGTACAGGGAGAAGCCATCTACGACGAGTTTCTGAGCCGGATGGTAGATGATTCCGCAAGCCGGGCAAGGGATTATTATCAGGCATATCTGCAAGGTGAAGCAGAGGGACAGGAGAATCACACAGTCTGGTATTATAAGGATTATTTTGCAGAGGAAAACAGTAACTTCTTCTTCAAGATCGTGCCGGAGGATACAAAGAAATATCCAACACTTGAAAATTATGAGTCGAAGGATTATCAGTTCCATGAAGTGTTGTCACAGCAGACACAACTGCTTGAAGGATCAACCAGCTTCAGTTATAAATTATCGCTGCCGGATATTATTAAGTTCTGGAAAGAAAATTATGTACCGGATGAGTACAGCTATGACGACAGGGCTGCATATGAGGAAGATGCGGATGTTTTTTCTTCGGAATTACAGGTCCCAAGTACGATACAGGATATGTATTGGGATTGGAGCACTATTTCATTTGACGATCTTGGTATCAGTTATGACGATGACAGTTCGAATCCATATATTTATTTGGTGAATACGGATTTTGTTTATTATCTTTCCAATGATGAAGGATACACAAAAGCATTGGAGAGCGCGATTAAAAAATTAGGAGATGGCGATATCCAATACACGGACATTTCGTATAGAAACGATGGAACAGTCACACAGGAACTTGAGATTTCTACACCGGTTTCCTATACGATGTATGCGTATGTCAAATCCGACCTGACTGCACGTGATATCTATGCAGAGTCGATCGTGCTGCGGTATTGTAAGCCGGTTGTAAAGGCGGCACCCTATACGCTTGCTGCTTCGATCATTTTGATTCTGGTTATGGGCGGATTTTTGATCACTGCATCCGGACACAGAAAAGCGCAGGAACAGATTACCTGCAATGCGTTCGACCGGATACCGTATGATCTGTTTTTGTATGTATTCTTCGCGGTTTTTGCAACGGGAGTCAATGTAATTAATTATTATGTATATTCCGGGATTGATGAGCTGTTTTTAGCAGCAATCTATCTGGCTGTCGTGGCATTGCTTTTCCCACCGCTTCTGATGACGACATCAACCAGAATGAAGGCTTCCGGCTGGGCAATGTTTGCAAACACATTGATCTGGCGGTTTTGTAAATTGCTTGTGCGGGTTGTAAAGTGGGTGTTTGGCAAGCTTCGGGATTTATTCCGTTTCCTTGGAAGACATTTTAACCTCTATTGGAAATGGATTGGCGGATTGGCAGGAATCGCACTGCTCCGGTTTATTCTCGTGGCTGCGAGTGGTTCTGCCGGACTGGCAATCGTGCTGGATCTGGTATGTGCGGCTTTGCTTGCGGTCTTCCTGATCCGCGTGATCGTGCAGATGTATCGGCTGAAGGATGGCGCGAAGAAGATTGCAGACGGTGAGACCGATTATAAGATTGACACGACACATATGCTGCCGGAATTTGCGGCACATGGCGAGACATTAAATTGTATTCAGGACAGTGTGCGCGTGGCAGTGGCAGAGCGGATGAAGAGCGAGCGGATGAAGACGGAGCTTATCACGAACGTTTCCCATGATATCAAGACACCGCTTACGTCTATTATCAATTACGTGGATATCCTCTCCAAGGAGGGCGATTTAAGTGACAAGGAAGCAGAATATCTAGGGGTGCTGCAGCGACAGTCTGCAAGGCTCAAGAAGCTGATCGAGGATCTGATCGAAGCGAGCAAGGCGTCTACGGGTAATCTGGAAGTGCATATGGAACCGACCGACGTGGAAATGCTTTTAGAACAGGCGCTCGGAGAATTCGAAGAGCGGCTTGCGGCATGTAAGCTGCAGCCGGTAGTGACGAATTATCTGACGAAGAAATATGGTGCGCAGGCAGACTGCCATGTCATGGCAGATGGCAGACATCTGTGGCGCGTGTTCGACAATCTGATCGGAAATATCATCAAGTACGCCCAGCCAAACAGCCGGGTATACATCGATATTGACGAGGCAGAACAGGGAGAGATCACAGTGACCTTCAAGAACATTTCGAAGGAACCACTCAACATCTCTGGCGATGAATTAAAGGAACGGTTTGTCCGTGGCGACCGTTCAAGAAATACAGAGGGCAATGGACTCGGACTATCCATTGCGCAGAGCCTGATGGAATTACAGAACGGCAAAGTGGAAATAATGATTGACGGAGACCTCTTCAAGGTTGTATTATTGTTAAAGACCGGAAACTGTAAAAATTAGGTGAATTTTGGGTAAAATCCAGCAGACCGGCTTATAAAATGTCAATAAAGAGAATAGGAGAAAAAGATGGATATTTTTGACGTTCTATCCATGGTTGGTGGTCTCGCATTGTTTCTGTACGGTATGCATATAATGGGAGACGCATTAGCGAAGATGTCAGGTGGTAAGCTGGAAAAGGTTCTCGAACGCCTTACCTCCAATAAGTGGTCTGCTGTGTTGCTTGGCGCAGGTGTAACGGCAGTCATCCAGTCATCCGGAGCGACGACGGTTATGGTCGTTGGTTTTGTTAACTCCGGTATCATGAAGCTCAATCAGGCAGTCGGTATTATCATGGGTGCGAATATCGGTACAACGGCAACCTCGTGGCTGCTGTCACTGTCCGGTATTGACGGAGGAAGCTTCTTCCTTCAGATGCTGAAGCCGACCTCTTTTACGCCGATTCTGGCTGTGATTGGAGCGATTTTAGTTGTATTTTGCAAGAGTGAGAAGAAACATAACATCGGAACGATCTTACTTGGTTTTGCGATTCTGATGTATGGTATGACCGCAATGAGTTCGGCAGTGGAACCGCTTAAGGATGTTCCGCAGTTCACACAGATTCTGACGAAGTTTGAGAATCCGCTTCTTGGAGTTATTGCAGGCTTTGTATTGACGACAATCATGCAGTCTTCCTCTGTGTCCGTAGGTATTTTGCAGGCACTTTGTTCCACGGGTGCTGTCTCCTATGCACTTGCCCTCCCTATCATTATGGGACAGAATATCGGCAGCTGTACGACTGCGATGATCTCAAGTGTGGGAGCAAGTAAGGATGCAAAACGCGCGGCAGCGGTTCATTTTTACTTTAATGTAATCGGAACGGTTGTATTCATGTTAGTATTTTATATCTCCAATGCATTTGTACATTATGCATTCCTGCCGCAGGCGGCAAATGAGGTAGGAATTGCAACGATCCATTCGATCTTTAATATTGCCGCAACGATTGTGCTGCTTCCGCTTTCCGGATTCCTGGAGTTTCTTGCTGTCAAGACCATCAAGGATGACGACGAGGAAGAGGATGAGCTTAGCAAGCATGACAAGGTACTGCAGCTTTTGGATCCTGTATTCTTAGAGAGACCTGGTTTCGCAATCATGCAGTGTCGGAAGGTAGCTTCTGAGATGGCAGAGCTCTCCATGAAATCTGTTGGACGTGCAGTCGGATTGCTTACCGCATACGACGAGGAAATAGCGGAACGGATCCGCAAGGAAGAAGATACCGTCGACAAATACGAGGATCAGCTTGGCACATATCTGCTCCGGCTCTCCACGAAAGATCTTTCGAAGGAAGATGGACACCGCCTGTCACTGATGCTTCATTCGCTGGGAGATATTGAGCGTATCTCGGATCTGGCGGTGAATATACTGTTGGCAGTGGAACAGATGCATAAGAAAGAACTGATTTTCTCGAAGAAGGCGATGGATGAGCTTGCTGTCTACAGCAAGGCATTGAAAGATATCCTGACAATGACAGTCGATGCATTTGAGCAAAATGACCGTTATAAGGCAGCGCTTGTACAGCCTTTGGAAGAATTGATGGACGATATGAACAAAGAACTCAAGAAACGTCATGTCAAGCGTCTCCGCAAAGGCAAATGTACGATTGAGCTTGGACTTAGTCTGTCAGATATCTCGGATACTTACGAGCGTATCTCCGATCACTGCTCGAATATTGCTACCTGCGTAATCCAGGTGGAGGATGATGAACTCGATGCACATGAGCACCGCAAAGAAGTGAAGGAGCAGGATGCAAAGTGGTACGATGAACAGTACCGTGCATATGAACAGAAGTATGCACTGCCATAACAGTTGATAATAATAGAAAGAATATGCACGGATGTGCATGCAGGTCATCATGCTGATACATGGTGACGGGTAATAACATGTCTTCGATAGACCTGCATTTTATCTGCAGACAGATGAAATGCAGGGGCAGATAGTTGTAAATAATAATTGATTCTGCTATATTGGGGACATGTTATTTTTATACAGATTTTCGAATTTGTATAATACGCGGTAAGCGGCAATAACAAAATCAAAATCAATAGACAGGAAAGAAGGAAGAGGTTATGAAGCTCGAATTAAAAGATATAAGAAAAAGCTTCGGGGAAAAAGAAATCCTACATGGGGTCAGCTTCGCGGTGGAGAGCGGACGGGCACTCGGGCTGCTTGGTCGAAATGGCGCAGGCAAGACGACGACGATCCGGATTATCATGGATGTATTCCATGCGAATTCCGGTGAGATTATGCTCGATGGAGAAATATTTCACCCGACGGCAAGCCAGGTTGGATATCTGCCGGAGGAACGGGGGCTTTACCCGAAGAAGAAAGTACGTGACCAGATGGTGTATCTTGCTATGCTCCGTGGCATGAATAAGAAACAGGCGAATGAGAGCACTGTAAAATGGCTGGATCGTCTTCATGTATCCGAATATATTGACCGGAAATTAGAGACATTATCAAAAGGAAACCAGCAGAAGGTACAGCTTGCGGCAACTCTGGTCGGTGAGCCACAACTGGTAATATTAGACGAGCCGTTTTCCGGGTTAGATCCGGTCAATGCACAGGTGTTAAAGGACGTCATCCGGGAATTGATCCGTGAAGGCCGCATCGTTATTTTCTCCAGCCATCAGATGAGCTATGTGGAAGAATTCTGCGAGGATATCGCGATTATCAATCATGGCGACGTCGTATTAGCCGGACATCTTGATGATATCAAGGATACGTACGGACGTGGCAGAAAGACGATATCGGCGGATAATTACAGCCCGCAGGAGCTGGCTGATATCTGCAGGGAGAAGTTGTCTTCTTATGCGGCTGTTGAGCGTGTGGCTAAAAAGTACGTGGTGCTTGAACTGAAAACCCAGGCTGATATGTGGCAGATCCTTGATATTTGTAAACAAACAGGTGTTGAAATTCACCAGTTTGGAGCCTATGAGCCATCCTTGAATGATATCTTTATCTCTTGTGTCGGGGATGAAGAACCGGATGCGGAAGCAGCAAAGGAGGCGGTATAACATGAAACAGTTTTTCACGATATTAAAGTTTGAGCTGGACAACTATTTTAAGAGCAAGTCATACGTGATATCTACAATCCTGATTGCTGTTTTGGCAGCGGGCATCATGTTTGTTCCGCGTGTCAAGGATGCAATTACGGGAGATAAGAAGGATTCTACCGTTCAGGACAGCGCTTCAAAGGAGGATTCTTCCGCAGAGGCGGATGCAGAGCATACATATGGGGTCTACGATCCGGATGGAATTTTGATCATTGACGTGGATGGCTCGGTATGGGGGTCTATGGAAACAGGAATAAATCTGGTCAGCTTTGACAGTGAGGATGCTTTGAAAAAAGCGGTTGAAGAGGAAGAAGCAGCCGCCGGATTTGCGGTTCATTCGCTGTCAGACTACGATTATTATGTATATAACAAGAGCATGGATAATTCCGATGCGGCCGTCTTTGACAGCTATCTGGGGATGCTTGTCAAACTGGATTACTGTGAGAAGCATGATCTGGATCTGAATGAATTCATGGAGGCATCCTATAAGGAGATTACCCATGACGAGTATGTGCTTGGCAAGGATAGCACACAGAATTTCTGGTACTGCTATGTGCTGGTAATCCTGATATTTATGCTCATCATCATGTATGGCATGAGTATTGCGTCCTCTGTTACAAATGAGAAGAGCAACCGTTCCATCGAGATTCTGGTTACCAGTACCGATTCAACGGCTCTGTTGTTCGGCAAAGTATTTGCAGGTGCCGTGGCAACGGTATTTCAGGTCGGAATCATTGCTGTCTGTCTGCTTGGTTCGTACCAGTACAATAAAGATTTCTGGGGCATTGACCTTGGCATGTTCCTGGATATCCCAGCCAATGTATTGGTTGTATTTGCAGTATTCGGTATTGGCGGATTCCTATTTTATGCGTTCCTATACGGTGCGCTCGGGGCATTGGTGTCAAAGATTGAGGATCTGAATAAGTCCGCCGGATCGGCACAGATGATTATCATGATTGTATATTTTGTTGTGCTGCTTCAGCTTGACAAGGTGGACGGCGTACCGATGAAAGTCTGTTCCTTCCTGCCGTTTAGCTCTTACAGCGCCATGTTTGCACGTGTGGCGATGGGACATGTACAGACATGGGAGATCATCGTATCTGCGGTAATTCTGTATATTTCCGTTGCACTTATGGGTGTGATCGGCGGTAAGATCTTCCGGAGTTCGACATTGCGTTACGGAAATCCGATCAAGCTTACAACAGCAATCAAAAACCTGCGTAAGAAGGATTCATAATAAATCCAGAAAAGAAATCGGGAAAGAAAAATGGTGGCTAGATCCAGCCACCATCGAATTTCAATATTTCGCCGGTCATATAATCCGGCATTGCCAAAATATGAGAGATACAGGCGGCGGCTTCTTCGGGAGCCGCCATTTTTTCTGCCGGGATTTCCTCGCAGAGCGTCTTCTTCTCTTCGACAGACAGATGACCGTTCATGGTCGTGTCCACGGCACCGAAAGCAATCGCATTGACCGCGATATGGCTTGGGGCAAGTTCCTTTGCAAGTGCCATCGTCAGGCTGTTGATGGCACCCTTCGTTGCCGAATAGGCGACTTCGCAGGAGGCACCGACGAGTCCCCAGACCGAGGAGATGTTCAGGATACGTCCCCGCTGATTCCGTACCATATCCGGAATGACAGCATGACAGGTGTTGTAGACGGATGTCACATTGATGCGCAGGATGTAATCGAATTCCTCCGGTGTCATGTCCTGAAAAAGCCCGACGAGCGAGATGCCTGCGTTGTTGACGAGTGTATCGACCGGATGGCCGGATGTGGCAAGTGACCGGACGCAATCTTCGACAAATGCAAAGTCAGACACATCTCCGGTAAATGGAATGCATTCGCAATTGGTAGTGGTGTGAATCTGATTCGCGACGGCATTTAATTTTCCGTCGGTATTCCGGCTCATAATGGCAACACAGTCGTATTCTTTTGCTAACTGATAGGCGGTGGCTTCGCCGATTCCGCGGGAAGCACCGGTAATAAGAGCTGTTTTCATGGGATTGGGACCTCCTTGTTATTGTTGAAATATCTATAGCAGGATGCAACTTTTTCACAAAAAATCCATACTACGATTATGCTATAAATGGTTGAAAAAAACAACAATATTTGCTATACTTGAAAAATGTATTGAAAAAAAGACTAGAATGAGCGACGGTAGATACGAATAGAAAAAGATGGAAACAACGTATGACGTAGATAGGAGAAAATTATGAGTGGAAAAAAACAGCAGACGGCAGCAGGATTGTTCTTTTCAATGTTGCTTCGCGCAGCCGTTATTATATTAGGACTTGCCATTGTGGCATTTGGCGCATTTTTTGTAATGCAGGCATTAAAGGGGAACACAGCGAAGGATACGCCTGCGACAACCCTCGATGAGAATGCATTGACGGATTCTCAGGTGGATGATCTTCAGATCACACCATCCACAGAGGCTGAGACAACCGAAGCTGCACAGGAGGCTGAGACAGTCAGTGCAACGGATAGGAAGATCCTGGTGCTGAACAGTACCGATATTGCTGGACTTGCAGGACGCTGGTGTGATACATTAAATGCAAATGGATATGCAAACACAAATGCATCGGATTACACAGAAGCACTCGCTGATACAAAGATTGTAGCAAGAGAAGATGGCGTGGGCAAAGAACTGGTACAGTATTTTGCAAATGCCAGCTATGAAGTTGGAACTGTGACAAGCAATGTGACAGAATCCACAGACGGTTACGATGTCGTGATCATTATCGGTGCATCTGACAGCAATCATTAAAAGCGAATAAAAATCAATGGCGGACTCCATACTAGAGGTTAGTATGGAGTCTTTTTTCGTATGGAGGTTTGTGTGATGATTGCAAAGAGGTATGGTCTGATGACTGTGGGGGCATTTTTGATGGCTTTCTCGGTCGTTGTCTATTTTAATCCGCTGGAACTGGTAACTGGAGGTGTGACCGGACTGGCAATCTTACTGGAGCATTTGTTTCATATCCCACTGTGGCTGGTTAATGCGGCGGTCAATATTCCGTTGTTTATCATAGGATATAAGGTACTTGGGAAGCTGATATTTTACCGGACAGTCTATGCGACGGTGTGTCTGTCTGTGTTTCTCGGATTGATCCGTCCACTGCCGCTTCTGACCGGTGATGTACTGGTAGATGGGCTGTGTGGCGGCGTGATCATGGGTGGCGGACTTGGCTTGATCTTCCTGCAAAATGCGTCCTCGGGCGGTGCGGATATGACAGCACAGATCATCAACCGGCGTATTCCACATGTATCCGTTCCAAAGCTGATGGCAATCGTGGATGGCATCATTATTCTGTTCGGAATCGGCGTGTTTGGGCTTCGCAATGGAATTTACGCACTGATTGTCCTGTTTGTCATGACAAAGGTCTCTGATCTGGTGCTGGAGGGACCAAACCATGCAAAACTTATGTATATTATTTCGAATGAAGAAAAAGCCCTTGCGGAATACATTACCGGACAACTGGGACGGGGCGTTACGCGGGTTCCGGCACAGGGTGGATATACCGGCTGCCCGAAGCAGATGCTGCTCTGTGCACTTAGTTCAAAAGAAATGGTAAATGTCAAGCGGAAAATTTATGAGCTGGATGACCGGGCAATCTGTTTTGTGGGGGATATTCGGGAGGCTTATGGTGAAGGTTTCACAAAAAAGGTAAATCAGCATATTTCCAGCAAGCTCCCCCGGGAACAGC
>OOAC01000552.1_pt1 | contig 32651 bp, 31 predicted proteins | sample 1671041 | NCBI WGS metagenome assembly OOAC01 (sample SAMN06348116, study PRJEB24527) | human gut metagenome | biome: human gut; feature: ankylosing spondylitis patient; material: feces | host: Homo sapiens | place: China | collected 2015-10 | reverse complement strand
CTTCCATCGAAATCAGATTATTGCAATCCCCAAACATCTCGACAAATCGGGCTTTCACCAATTCGTCTAGTAACTCTAATTGCTGTTTTCGTGCTGCAATTATATTAGCAATTTTGTCCAAATTGGTACCTATTTCGATTTGCTTTTTTTGTGATGGATACGGTATCAATGTTTCCTCAAAATCCTTTTTTACAATGTGCTTCATCGTGGCTCCATGTGTTTTCATAGCCATCTCTGCTAATTTTTGCCGTACAGCATATACAAAATAACTTTTGTCAATATTAACTTTATCAAATTCAACTTTAAATATATGCTGATTGAGCAATGCTCTACCCCTATTCCAAACATACACTCCCAAACTAGCAGACCATGATATCAACACATCGCCATCATTTATTTCTATTCTTTTAGGATAATCGCCATTATAAAAGCCTAAATCATACGCATTCCCTGTAAGGTCTTGAATACGAATAATCGGCAATCCAACTTCTCCCCTATCTTCTGGTTTAAAAGCATATCCATTAATATATGTCGCAACATCCCCCAGCTTAATCATATTTTTTTTCATCCTCATCCTCCTCACAAATCCGAATTTATCAAATCATTCAGCCTTTCTATACCTCATCTTCTTGACTTTCAGTCAAGAAGCATCCCTCGCTTTACGCTCGCTTATAAATAATTGGTTCATCATATCCAAAAGTTCTTTTTCCGTTAATTTCCATGCTTTCAGATACTTCCAGGCAGCTATCGGAAAACTTTTCCCATAGCTTAAACATCATTACCGGAGTAAACTGGCTTATACTGCCTCCTTCCCAGATTCCATCCTTTTCATGATAGAGCACAGGAGTAAATTTTTCGGATTTTTTCAATTCAGTGTAATCAACATTTTTCATAGAACCATATGAAAATGTACTCTTATCTTCTCCTTCAGGTATTTCATAAGAAGACAGTACAATTCCATCTTCCCTCTCTGTAATAAGGAAAAGATGCGGGGAAGCATGGCGTTTCCCATTTGTCTCATAGTAGCTTTCCTCAACAATAAATTTACCATTAAAATCTTTAGGAAGGTTCAAAATTTTTCCATTACAGATTGTATTAATGTGTTCTGCATAAGGATATATTTTACCTTCTTTCTGCATCTTATCAAATTGCTCTTTGTTATTAAAGTGTCCGGTCATCATGTCAACAAAATTATCGAGTTTCCTCATGTTTTTTACCTCCAAATTTCGATTATTAAGTTTATTTTTTCATTCAACAATAAATCTCTAAGAAACAATTCAAGTTACTCAGTAGTTTCGTGAATACCTTTTTGAACAGTTGCACCATCAAGTACCCATTCTTTTTTGTAACATTGTAATCTCTTATCTGTCCTGCATATTTGTATATTCCCTAAATGGGTCTTTGTCCATATTCGTCCCCCCTCCATCACAACTCTAACAACTTTTTCAATTCTGACATTTCTTTCTGAATTTCACTCTCTATCTTTTCAATTTTCCCAAAAATCACATCCGTCGGCTCATATTCAACCGGTTCATACACTATTTCCTTATACTTATTGATGGAAAGGTCATATCCATTAGCTTTTATTTCGTCAAAGTCAACCATAAAACTTCGCTCGGTTCTCTCCCTCTCTGTTTCCCCTTCAAGATTTTTAAATCTGTCAATTATATCCGGAATGTCATTTTCGCTCACTTCCTGTCTCTTATCGTCAAGACTGTAACCGTCGGCTTTCATATCGTAAAACCAGACTTTGTCTGTTCCGCCCGAACCAGTCTTTGTAAATATCAATATCGCAGTTGACACTCCTGCATATGGCTTAAACACACCGCTTGGCATAGAGATAACTGCATCCAGTTTATTATTTTCTATAATTTCTTTTCTTATCTGTTTATGTGCTTTACTGCTGCCAAACAACACTCCATCCGGCACGATAACGGCTGCCCGTCCGCCCTTTTTTAGTATTCTCAAAAACAATGCCAAAAATAATAACTCTGTTTTCTTTGTTTTTGTTACCTTTAACAAATCTGCCGAAACAGCTTCATAATCCAAACTTCCCTTAAATGGTGGATTTGCCAGTACAAGTGAATACTTTTCAACATCCTTATTTTGCTCGGATAAACTATCCCTATAAGAAATATTAGGATTGTCCACTCCGTGAAGAAGCATATTCATCGCTCCGATGCGGAGCATTGTTCTATCCATGTCATTTCCATAAAACATATGATTAGCAAAATGTTCCTTAAATGCTTCATCATAAAATGACTCCTCATGATACTTTCGCAGGTACTCCTGTGCTTCTATCAAAAATCCTGCTGAACCCATTGCCGGGTCGATTATCACATCATCCGGATTTGGCTGTACTAATTCCACCATCATCTTAATTATATGACGCGGAGTTCTAAACTGTCCGTTAGTTCCTGCCGTTGCAACTTTTGACAAAAGATACTCATATAAATCTCCCTTTGAGTCAGTGTCGGTATCTTTTTCGTCACCAATTCCGAGATTGTCAATTCCATCAACGATTTTTGAAAGCATTGCCGCCGTCGGTATCTTGAATATTGCATCACCCATATATTTAGAATATGCCGACTCGCCATCCTGATGCAGATTTTTAATAAACGGAAATACACCGTTCAACACAAGGTCATACATTTCATCGGCAGAGCCTAAATTTTTAAACTTGCTCCACCTGTATTTCTGGCAATCCCCCGGAAACATGGACTCATATTCAAATCCCAGAAAATTTGCCTCATTTTCCTTAGTTGTCTCTACATCATCCAACTGCTTTATAAACAACAGATATGTAAATTGCTCAATAACATCAAGCGGATTTGTAATACCACCCGTCCAAAATATCTCCCATATTTTATCTATTTTATTCTTAAGTTCGCCTGTTATCATTTTCATCCTCCACAGTTTATTTGTTAATTATACAACTTCAATTTTATGCCAAGCTAACAGATTATGTTTATTATATCTTCTTTACTTTCATTACTATAACTTGACAAAGTATTATATTTCACATTATATTCTAACAGGCATTTTGTTTCAATGAGAAAATTTGTATCAACTTTATATTTGCAATCAGTTCTGCTGCTTCTTTGACAATATTAAAATATTCAAAATTCTACTATTTATACTTAATATACAAACAGTAACAGAGCAGCTTTCCGTCTATTTTCCCTCTCTTTTATCTGATTGAATGTCTTTTTAAAAAAGGCGGTATCTGTATAACTTCCGTATCATCTCTTTTAGGTGCGATATTGTTACGGTTCGGATTATCCATGTGCTCTCCTAATGCCGTATGTCTTACTTCCTTTTCCGGCATACCTGTTGCAAAAAGTGATACAACAATTTTATCACTCTCTTCTTCTGACACTGTTCCCCATATAATGTTTACTTCTTCTCCTGCAAGTTCTCTTATATAATTCAGAGCATCGTCTAAATCTTTAAGGCAAATCTGTCCGCTTGTATTTATCAAAATATTTTCTGCTCCTGCAATATCTGTCTCCAGCAACGGACAGTTTACCGCCTGTTTTACTGCTTCTATAATTGCCCCGTCATGTTCAACAGTTCCTATTCCAAAATGACCTTTTCCCTTATTTTCTAAGGTTGTTTTAACATCGTTATAATCAATATTAATATTTCCACAATTATAAACAATATTTGAAATTCCACAAATTGTATCTTTCAATACAGAGTCCGCCAATTCAAACGCATCACATAATGTGAGGGACTTTTCCGAAATAGAAAGAAGCTTTTCATTAGGAATAACCAACAGCGTATCAACATTTTCCCTCAGTTTATTTATTCCTCCCTGTGCCACCACCATTCGTGGCTTATTCTCAAATAGCAAGCTATAAATATAAAAAATATAAACACAGGGGGATTTATGAAAGCACAGGATATAATTGAAATGGCTAGGTCAATCAAGAAAAATTGGAAAATCAATGACCCATACGAAATAGCCACACGACTTGGTATTTCAGTAATTCATACAAATTCATGCGTAAAAGATTTTACTGCACATACTATTAAAATGCCAGGATACCCAACTACAATATCAATCAATAACAAATACAGTGAAAAAGCTAAAAAAATATTATGTGCACATGAACTGGGTCATGCGTTATTACATGAACAGTGCATAAATTATTTTGCCACGACAAGTTCTAATGTTATGACTAATATTGAATTTGAAGCAAATCTTTTTGCTGTTGCACTTCTGGCAGACAAAGACATTAACATGAAACTATCTATTCCCCTTGAAAAAATGAATAATTATCTCTTAAAAACAATAATGGATTATAATATAAGCACGAATTAATCTTATGTGCAAATACTATAATCCAAAAAACTCCACAATTTTTACAACTTATCAATATTTCAAAAAAATAGTATCAAATACCTATTTTTATAATTGCTAAACACATCAATACTGTAATCAGTCAGTTTTCATACACTCCTCCCCAAAATACTTATCCCTGAAAATAAAAAGACCGCCAGCACACTAATCTTAGTGCATTGACGGTCTATGTTGTTTAATCACTATATTTTGTAGAATATCTCTACGAAAATCTACTTTTTCAGCTATAATTATTTAGCTGCTTTCTCAGCGATAGCTGCCTGTGCTGCTGCAAGTCTTGCGATAGGCACACGGAATGGTGAGCATGACACATAGTCAAGACCAATCTTATGGCAGAACTCAACTGATGAAGGATCTCCACCGTGCTCACCACAGATACCGCAGTGAAGTGATGGACGAACTTTCTTTCCTTTTTCTACAGCCATTTCCATAAGCTGACCAACACCTGTCTGGTCAAGTTTTGCAAATGGATCGCTCTCGAAAATCTTAGCATCATAGTAAGCATCAAGGAACTTACCTGCATCATCACGAGAGAAACCGAATGTCATCTGTGTTAAGTCGTTTGTACCGAAGCAGAAGAACTCAGCCTCTTTAGCAATCTCATCAGCTGTAAGTGCAGCTCTTGGAATCTCGATCATTGTACCAACTTCGTACTTCATATCGATGCCTGCTGCTGCGATTTCAGCGTCTGCTGTCTCAACAACAACCTTCTTGACATACTTAAGCTCTTTAACCTCTCCAACAAGTGGAATCATGATTTCAGGCTCTACTGTCCAGTCTGGATGTTTCTTCTTTACATTGATTGCTGCACGGATAACTGCTGCTGTCTGCATCTTAGCAATTTCAGGATATGTTACTGCAAGACGGCATCCACGATGTCCCATCATAGGGTTGAACTCGTGAAGTGAATCAATGATAGCTTTGATTTCTTCTACGCTCTTATTCTTAGCCTTTGCTAACTTCTCGATGTCAGCTTCCTCTGTAGGAACGAACTCATGAAGTGGTGGGTCTAAGAAACGGATTGTTACAGGATTTCCTTCAAGTGCCTCATAGAGAGCCTCGAAGTCTCCCTGCTGGTAAGGAAGAATCTTAGCAAGTGCTTCTTCTCTTTCTTCTACTGTATCTGAGCAAATCATCTCACGGAATGCAGCAATTCTGTCTTCCTCAAAGAACATATGCTCTGTACGGCAAAGTCCGATACCTTCAGCACCAAGCTCACGAGCTTTCTTAGCATCTGCAGGAGTATCAGCGTTTGTACGAACTTTAAGTGTTCTGTACTTGTCAGCCCAAGCCATAACACGTCCGAACTCACCGGCAATTGTTGCATCTACAGTTGGGATAAGACCGTCATAGATGTTACCTGTTGTACCATCAATAGAAATCTCAGAACCCTCTGTATATGTCTTTCCTGCTAATTCAAATTTCTTGTTCTCTTCGTCCATAACGATGTCGCCACATCCTGATACACAGCAAGTACCCATACCACGAGCAACTACGGCTGCGTGAGATGTCATACCACCACGAACTGTGAGGATACCCTGTGCACTCTTCATACCTGTAATATCTTCCGGAGATGTCTCAAGACGAACAAGTACAACTTTCTCACCACGCTCAGCCCACTCTACAGCATCTTCTGCTGTGAATACGACTTTACCGCAAGCAGCTCCAGGAGAAGCACCAAGTCCTTTTCCGATTGGAGTAGCTTTCTTTAACTCAGCAGCATCGAACTGTGGGTGAAGAAGTGTATCAAGGTTACGAGGATCGATCATAGCAACTGCTTCTTCTTCTGTCTTATGTCCTTCATCAACAAGGTCACAAGCAATCTTTAATGCAGCAGGAGCTGTTCTCTTACCGTTACGGCACTGAAGCATATAAAGCTTCTTGTTTTCAACTGTGAACTCCATATCCTGCATATCGTGGTAGTGATTTTCAAGTGTATCACAAACCTTAACGAACTCAGCATATGCTTCTGGGAATTCCTGCTCCATCTGAGCGATTGGCATTGGTGTACGAACACCGGCAACTACGTCCTCGCCCTGTGCGTTGATAAGGAACTCACCCATAAGTTTGTTCTCACCTGTTGCAGGGTCACGAGTAAATGCAACACCTGTACCAGATTCATTGTTTAAGTTACCGAATACCATAGGCATTACGTTAACTGCAGTTCCCCATGAGTAAGGGATGTCGTTGTCACGACGATATACGTTTGCACGAGGGTTGTCCCATGAACGGAATACAGCCTCTACAGCAAGTTTCATCTGCTCTACAGGGTCAGAAGGGAAGTCTGTTCCTAACTGATTTTTGTACTCAGCCTTGAACTGCTCTGCAAGAGTCTTAAGATCCTGTGCTGTAAGATCTACATCATACTTAACACCTTTTTCTTCTTTCATCTTGTCGATGAGCTGCTCGAAGTATTTCTTACCAACTTCCATAACTACATCTGAGAACATCTGGATAAAACGTCTGTATGAGTCATATACGAAACGCTCAAATGTTGGGTCCGGGTTTCCTTTGATCATTGTAGCTACAACATCGTCATTCAAACCGAGGTTAAGGATTGTATCCATCATACCAGGCATTGAAGCACGAGCACCTGAACGAACTGAAACTAATAATGGATTTTCAGAATCTCCGAATTTCTTTCCGTTGATTTCTTCCATCTTTTTAACGCCATCCATGATCTGAGCCATGATCTCGTCGTTAATCTGACGTCCATCTTCATAGTACTGTGTACAAGCTTCTGTAGTTACTGTAAATCCCTGTGGTACAGGAAGACCGATATTTGTCATCTCTGCAAGGTTAGCACCCTTACCACCGAGTAAGTTACGCATGGTCATGTCGCCTTCGCTAAACATATATACCCATTTGTTTGCCATTGTAAAGTTACCTCCTAAATATGAATAAATAATTGTCTGCGATATAAATCGCATTGCAACCGCCATCATTTCAAAATGAAAATCCGGCACAAAACTGACTTCATGTCAGATATATCTGTATCTCCTGCCAGGCAGGAAACGGCACACTCCTCAAATCAAGGACTGTACTCATGTCACTCGATAAACACGACATTTTCCGTTCCGCATGAAGCCGCTACCCATAGTATAACATATAAAATCAAAATGTAAAAATCTTTTTTTACAAAAAACTAAAAAATTTGTAACAGTTCCACCATAAAAAGATATTTGGCGGAATAGCCTTTCAAATATATGAAGTAAACATAAGCTGCGAATCAGCGTCTAACAACTTCAGATCATCTTAAAACTACAAACCCTTATATATCCTCTCATTTTAAGTTTTAACTCAAACTCCCCATCAGGAATCTTATTGCCATCGAGTTCTATATCATATTTCTTAAAGTCCGTTTTTCTTCCAAATGCTGCCCACGGCATCTTTTTGTCCGTCCTGAATGCCGCTGTACCTATTTCGCTGTGTATATCAGTGGTTTTTGTCTGTCCTTTTACAAAGCATCCGATTTTTTCATCATTTGCAAAAGCTTCGACCACACCATCATCCTCTATAGATGCCAGTATTTCGAGAGAATATTTCTCCGGCTTAAACGAACAGGCTTTCTTAACACACACATTTCTATATGAAATTTCACCATCCGTTTTATTATCCAGTGTGCATACTGCATCAAATCCGTTTATTCCCTCATACAGATAAATATTCTCATATTTATCATAATGGTTTGCTTTTATCGTCTGCCATGCATCTCTTGAACTTCTTGCCGTTCCTTTTATATTTACAGATTTTTTTAAATAAATATCACGGCTTGACGAACCTGCCTGAATTTCATATTCTCCGTCTTCAAGGATAAATCTTTCATCAGCCACATCATAATATTTGAGGTCGCCTATTTTTATTTCAAGCCTGACTGTTCTTCTCTCTCCAGATGCAAGCTCTTTTACTCGCTCAAATGCCTTTAATTCTCTTATTGCCCTCTTAACTGCCGAGCCTTTCTTCGTCACATAAATCTGTACAACCTCATCCGTCACATATTTCCCAGTATTTTCGACTTCAACGGTCACTGCAATCTTTGTGTAATCTTTTATTTCTGCCGTCATGTCAAGGTATCTCACCTCGGAATATGTTTTTCCATATCCAAAAGGGTAAAGCACTTCATCGTCATAATAAGCATAAGTTCTCGGATGAGCTATTATATCGTAATCTTCTTTAGGCGGAAGTTTTGCAAGCTCCTTATACCATGTCGTACTGAGTCTTCCCGCCGGACTTACCTTTCCAAAAATATTGTCAGCTATAGCTGTTCCAAGTTCCATACATCCTGACGCCGATAATAATATTGATTTGATATGCTCTTTTGCCCATGATATATCAAATGCGACATTACTTATAAGCACTATAATGACATTTTGATTGGCTTCATATACCGCTTCAAGAAGCTCCTGCTGATATGCCGGAAAATCAATATCCTCTCTGTCTACATCCTCTTTACAGGTAATCATTGGATCTCCTCCGAGGAAAAGTATCGGATATTTTACTTTTTTTGCAAGTTTTATCGCTTTTTCAATACCATCCGAAACAAGTTCAAAGTCAAAATGGCTTACTGTTTCACAGCCATCGCATTTTTCTGTTTTTTGTAATGCACTTTCCACGCATAGTTTTCCATTTTCATCTATATATAATGTCTCATCATTCCAGCTTGTCACTCCACACGAAACAGAACTGTTAAAAATAATCTGTCTGTTCTCATTTTGTGAAACCTTTGTCTCCTCCGCTTCTTTTTTTGAAAGTTCTCCATCAGATTCTGATATTTTAAAAGCTTCTTTTACGAACCAGCCAAACGCTCTCTCTTTACAGGCACATATATCTCCACTTTCACCGCCATTAATATCATCCCTCACCGACAAAAATTTTCCTTTTGAACAGCTTTTCAGGGTAAACTGCTTTTTATCCCACTGTTCAACTTCAAATATTTCAGCATTTTTTTCATCTACAATGACAAGTCTGTCCTCTTTGTCCAGTCCGAGATATTTTCCGTCTGCCTTTATCTTAAATCTGCACAATCCTTTTTCAAAAGAAGTGTCCATATATTTTTTTATTCCATCAAGTCCCGTCACATAATATGGTGGAAGTCCGGAATACCAGTCAAGCTGCCACACATCTGCAAGAGGTCCGATTACACCTATATTTCCAATCGCATCTCTTTTATCAATAGGCAGCAGACCATTTTTATTTTCAAGAAGTACAACCGACTCCTGTCCCATCTTCAGTGCAGTTTCCTGATTTTTCTTTGTACCGACATCTTCAATCGTAATCTGCGAATATGGATTGTCACCGTATGCATCAAAAAGTCCAAGCCTTATCATTGTACCAAAACGGTTTCTGACCGCCTCGTCTATATCTTTCATTTCAATCAGACCGAGGGCATATGCTTCTCTTACTGCATCCTCCATCTTTTCCCTGTTATCAGAAAAACTGTCAATACCTGCTTTAATTCCTGCTGCCACAGTCTGTGCATCCGTGCCAAAATACTCATGCTGGTTTACCGTCTGAAGCACATCACCACCGTCCGTCACCACATGATGAAGTCCCCACCTGTCTTTTGCATAATCCTTAATATCACGCATAACCATACATGGTACACCATTTATCTCGTTGTATGCCGTCATCATAGCTTCCGCACCATGCTCTTTTATAATTCTTCTGAAAGGCTCATGATAATATTCGTGTTTATTTCTTGGATCTACTGACGAGGAAGTAAATGTCCTGTCCTCCTCAACATTATTTGCACAAAAATGTTTTAAGGTCGCAGCACATCTCAGATAGAAATCGTCATCTCCCTGCATTCCCTCAACATATGCACCTGCAAGTCTCCCTGTCAGATAAGGGTCTTCTCCATATGCCTCCTCATTTCTTCCCCACCTCGGATCACGCTCCATATCAACCGTAGGTGCCCACACCGAAAGACTTCCGCTCTTTCCTGCAGCAAAAAGACCTCTTGTTTCAATTCCAACTACCTCGCCCGACTTTTTAAGCATATCCTCGTCCCACGACCGGCTCATTCCTATGGGATTAGGAAAAATTGTTGTAAAATCAGGCTCGCGCAAATCCCATCCCTGATCGTGTCTCGCCTGCACTCCGTGTGCACCCTCGCCACCTATATTGAAAGCCCTGATACCAAGTCTGTCAATATCAGGATTAGCATTGCTCATGCAACTTATCTTCTCATCTAAAGTAAGGCTGTTAATTAGAAAATCAAGTCTTTTTTCTATATTAAGTTCATTGTCCCATAAAGGATTTTTTATCTTTTTATTAGACATATCAAGCTCCATTCTCAAAATATAATTCGTTAGTTTTGTCTATATTGGCAAACCGATATTTAATGTGCATCTATCACTTTCAGTTCTTAATGCATTCATTTTACACTTTTATACCATAATTTTATATAAAATATTACCCCAAATATTCCCCAAAAATACACCATTTATCGGTTTATGTGTTTTTCATAAAGTTACTTTAGCAGCCTTTGTTGCATAATTTCCCATCAATTTGACTTTGCACCCCCTCTTGCCTTATAATATTTCCATTGCAATCAAAAAGGAGGACATTATGAAATTATCTAAAAAAATAGTATCTTTACTTACTGTTACCGCACTGGCAGCAAGTCTTACAGCCTGCGGAAGTTCAAATGGCAAATCAGGTTCTGACAGTTCAGGCAAAAAAACATACAAAATCGGCATCTGTCAGCTTGTGGAGCATAATGCTCTTGATGCCGCAACTAAGGGCTTTAAGAAAGCACTTACGGACAAGCTTGGAAAAGACAATGTTGAATTTGACGAACAGAACGCACAGGGCGAGTCAACTAACTGCTCTACAATCTGCAACGGTTTCGTCACAAACGGAGTAGATCTTATCATGGCAAACGCAACAGGTGCTTTACAGGCTGCTGTTTCAGCAACAAATGAAATTCCAATCGTGGGCACTTCTGTTACTGATTACGGTACTGCACTTAACATCAAAGACTGGAAAGGTACATCCGGTACAAATGTTACTGGAACTGCCGACCTTGCTCCTATCGACAAGCAGGAGGACATGATTCTTGAAATCAAACCTGATGTCAAAAAAGTCGGTATTCTTTTCTGTTCATCTGAACCAAACTCAGCATATCAGGCTAAACTTATGGAAGATGAACTTAAGAAAGATAAAATCGAATATAAAGAATATACTGCATCTGACTCAAACGAGATTCAGTCTGTTACTCAGACAGCCTGTTCCGAAGTTGATGCTATCTACATTCCTACAGACAACACTATGGCTTCTGGTATTGAAACCGTCAAAAATGTTGTTATTCCTGCCGGCATTCCTGTATTTGCAGGCGAAAAAGGAATTTGTGAAGCCGGAGTCACAGCTCTTTCCATCAGTTACTACAACCTTGGTTACCAGACAGGTGAAATGGCTTATAAAATCCTTAAAGAGGGTGCTGATCCCGGAAAAATGGCTATCGAGACAGACAAAAATCCGACAAAACTTTACAACAAAGAAAACTGCGACACTTTAGGAATTAAGATTCCGGACGGATATACAGAAATGAATGATGCCAAATAATCACACTTCCTAAAATGTGTTTTATAAAACAATTTACCCCCATAAGCTTACATCAAAATATAAGTTTATGGGGGTATTTTTTATATGGTTTTTGCTGCTTTATATCATTCCTTGAAAATCAACTTTCATGTCAATAGACTTATCTCTTTCTATTTGTCTTTTTTATCACTCTTCCTGCAATGCCATCATCATCGCCGGTATTATCTGCTTCTTTCTGGATACCGTATTTTTAAGAATTATCGTTTCTGTATCTTTCGGCAAATGAAATGCCTCAAGTGCAAGTTCTCTTGCACCACTTCCATAATATAAAAGCTCTGTACTTGCCTGTAATATATCAGTAAGCATAAAAAACATCATTGATACTTCATGAGCTGCCATTGCTTTTTGCATATATGGTGTGAGTTTTTCTTTTATTGCTGTGAGTTCCCTGCCGGTCATCGCTGTTATCTGACCTACGCCAAATGTCTGCTCTCCCACAACAAATTTTTTGAAATCCTGATAAAATATCTCTTCCGGAGATTTTGATGACAAATCACTTCCTGCCGCAAACATTTCCATAGCATAATCTTGTGTTTTTATTCCTGCTATAGCTGCAAGTTCTTCTGCTGCCGCCTTGTCTGTCTGAGTGCAGGTAGGTGACCTGTAGACAAGCGTATCTGACAATATCGCTGAACATAGAAGTCCCGCAATTTCAGGTGTCACATCCACCTTATTTTCTTTGTACATCTGATATATAATGGTAGCTGTACATCCAAGCGGCTGATTTCTGAAGAATACCGGACCCATTGTTTCGATACTTCCTATTCGATGATGGTCTATTATCTCTAAAAGTTCAGCATCTTCTATACCATCTACTGCCTGTGACGGCTCATTGTGATCCACAAGAATAAGCTTTTTCTTTCTCGCACCAAGAAGTCTTCGTCTGGAAATCATCCCAAAGTATCTGCCATTCCAATCAAGTATTGGAAAATCCCTGTATCTTTTTTTTGCCATAACATCTCGTATATCATCAAGAAATTCACCAAGTCCAAAGGTTATAAGATTTTCACTTTTCATAAAAAACCTTATCGGTATGCTCTGATTAATAAGTCTTGATGCCGTAAATGTATCATATGGTGTCTTAATTATAAAACAGCCCTTGTCCTGTGCAAGTTTTGTTATTGTAAACGATACCGGAGCACCATCGCAAACTATTATACATTTTGCACCCATCTCAATGGCACAGAGCTGCGATTCATACCTGTTTCCCAAAATCACTATATCTCCTTTTTCAATATAGCTTTCCATAAGATCCGGATTTGCTGCTGCGATAAGACATTTGCCTGATTTTATCGTCTCATCAGGCTCTCCTGATATCATCTCTCCACCAAGTGTCTCAACAATATTCCTAAATGGAGTTCCCGCATTTGCAATAATACGGCTGTCGTAAACATCCATGTATGATTTTGCTATATCCTCGATTGTGATAAGTCCCTTTAAAAACTCGTTTTCATCTACTATCGGAAGTGTCTGAAGTGCATCTTCCCTCATAAGTTCCCACGCTTTTTTTAATGAAATGTCTTCACCGACACCTTTTACGCGTCCCACATCAATGTCGATAACCTGAGGTCTTACATCATTCATATAATCAGGTGGAAGTATTCCAAATCGCTTAAGTACAAATCTTGTCTCTGCATTTATCTGACCTGCTCTCTTAGCAACATAGTTTTCACCGGTTACCTCTCTCTTAAGTCTCGCATAAGCGATGGCTGAACAAATAGAATCCGTGTCCGGATTTATATGTCCTATGACATTTACTACTTTCTCTGAACCAAGCGGCATACAATCCCCGCCTCCTTTTCTGACTTAATCCAAATCTTCTGCCGTATATCTGTTTATATCTATTACATATTTGAATTTTTTTGCAAGTGCAGGTGCAAACCTGAACATCTGGTCAAGTGTATTTCCCTCATCTGCAAGTATTACAATAAAATCTCCATAAAATTCATCCATAAGCTCAAAAATCTTTGTGATAGTAGGAAAATAAAGATCTGCAGCACCATCTACAAGCAGGCAGCTTCCTTTAAGCTGATCCCGACAGGCATCAAAATCCATTTGATTTAACTGCTTAGCCTGAATACAGCCTATTCTTCCTTTGCTCAAAAAACCATTTGCCTTAAGCACCTTTACGATTTTTTTAGAAACTGCTATTATCTTATCTGTGTCCTCTCCAATCAAAACAAAATGTGATGGATCTTTCTCTCCGTTTATAAGTGTCAGCACATCCTTAAATGTCTTATGTAATGCCCTAGTTGTAGGTAATTCATCTTCCGGTGTTGAATAATCATCCATGTTTGTCTCCTCCTTCTTTAATTCACTTGTATTTATTCCAAATAATTTAGCTGCTTTTTCTAATTTTATCTCTGTTTCAGACTTTATTTCATTATTAACACCAGGCTGCATCTCTGATTTATTTTCATCATTCTTTTGAATACACTCTGATTTTCCATTAATGTTTATTTCCGGCTCTGCTCCGTTGTCTAACACAGATTTTATATCAGATTTTTCACTATATTCTACATTCTTTTTAACACGTTCATCTGACAGACTATCATTATCCTGCTGCATTTCCGTCTCACGCACTTTGCTTACGATCTCATTTATAGGTTTCGTGTGTCCCCAGTCATCAGCAACCGAATCAATAATGCGTCTTTTCTTTTTCTCTCCAAAAATATTGCCTGTTATATCTTTTATATCGTTTTTTATTTCTTCCAAATCAGCCGGAGTCATCGCATCCTGTCTTGAAATAACGACATTTTCTTCTGACTCTTGAATATCTTCCGGAATTTCTGACGATGCAGCTTCACCATTTTCTGTATTTTGCTGAATCAAATCATGATTTCCATTATCAAAGTCATCTTCCATTACAACAGAATGAACTTTCAACTGTTCCCTGCGCTCTGCCTCGTATATGGCAGATATTTCCTTTGAAAGATCCTGTGTAATGCCCGTGCCCGACTGTGAATGATGCTCGTACTGAGCCTTTTCCTCCGCATATGCCTGTTTCTTTTCCATCTGCGGATTTCTGTTTTTTTTATGTGGCTGCTTTTTATTGTCATCTACAGAATCTTCTTCATACTCAGACTGCTCACTCGTATGTTGCTCCTTTGCAGCCTGATGTTTCCAACGCCCCGACAATTTCTGAAGACCATCTATGGCTTTTCTTGCCATCTGTGCACCATCGAACTCTTCTTCCTCATCTTCTCCATAATCATATAATTCATTTTCATACTCAGACTGCTCATCATTATAAGACTGTTCTGATATTTCTGAATTTAGCAAAGCATCATATTCTTCTTTTGTAAGGCTTTCCATTTTATCCCCGGAACTTTTCTCTGAATTATTATCTCCACCCATATTTAGCAATTCATCTACAGCCTCGTCTCTGCCGTACTCTGAACTTTCGTCCTCATCCTCATAATAATCGGCAAATGTATCATCAAATTTATCCTCATCATCCTCAAAGGTTGTTTTTAATGCCTTTTTAACCTTGTCTCCGATTGAATTTTCACGCCTTTGTATCACACTTTCAGATTCCACATATTCACTAAGATCCGGAAGTGAGCCGGTATCCTCAGGGTTTGGCACTTCTTTTTGTATTGTATAATCTCTATCGTCAACATAAGCAATCTGTTCATCATTATCTATACTGGCAATAAGGCGTTTTGCCCTTTCCACTATCTCACCTTTGCCAAACCAGAGTTTTATATCCTCGCACTCACTTCTGCACTCTTCAAATCTTCCTGCTTTAAAATAAAGTTTTGCAAGTTCGTATGCCCATTCTTCTATATACTCCTCTTCTTTTAATGATTCAAGAATACCGATAAGCTGTCCGACTGATGCCCCTGAAGCTTTATCTATACGATACCGTAAAATAAGTGAATCTCGCTGGCTCGAACTCATTGCCACAAATTCCTGATAATATCCCTCCGCTTCATCTAATGCATTTGTTCTTATGGCAAGATAAATAAGTCTGTATAAAACTCGTCTTGTGCGGCTTTTCTTATATATTCTTAAATAAGTATTTTTTGCAGCATCAAATTGTTCTGTTTTTGTATAAACCTCAGCAATAGCACTGAGATCACTTATACCTTTTACCTGACGCATATCAAGCGTCTTTACAACCGCAAGTGCTTTTTTATATTTACGCACCTCTATCAAATGATGAATCTGTGCGATTCTTATCGTCAATTCATATTGTCTCATCTTACTCCTCCAATAACCTGTAATAAAGATTCTCTCTTCGGTCCTTACCTATCGCAAATTTATTTCTGAGTTCCCACGCTCTGTCATCAATATCACATATAAGCATACCCTCTCTGCCTGACAGTTGTCCAAGAATATTTCCGATAGAATCTATAGCCATGCTGTCACCGCTGTAGCCAAGTCCGTCCCTGACACCAAAGCTGTTGACCCCTACAATATATGACTGCGTCTCTATTGCCCTTGCCCTGAGAAGAGTCTGCCAGTGAATACTCCTTGTCTCCGGCCACTGTGCGATTACAAACATCACATCAGACTTTTTTGCTGCTGCCTGAAATACTTCCGGAAATCTCAGGTCATAGCATACAAACAAGCTTATATTATGCCCTTTAAACGAAAAAGAAACTAATTTTTCACCGCCCTCATATACCCGACTTTCGCCGCCATATGTAAACGGGTGTATCTTTTCATATTCTGCGATTAATTTTCCCTCTCTGTCCGTAACCGAAAATATATTTTTCCCTTTTCCGCCTTTTTTGTCAGGAAGTGATGCCCATCCAAAACCTATGGCAATATTGTATTTTTTTGACAAAGTGCTCATACATGAAACCGTCTCTGAACAATCTCTCTTTTCTCCTATTTTCTCAAGATTCATAGAAAATCCGGTGAAACTCATTTCAGGAAAAATTATGATATCTGCCTTTGATTTTGCAGCTTCGCTTACCATCTTTTCTGCCTTTTGTATAGATGCTTTTTTATCTTCCCATACCATATCTGTCTGTGCAAGTGCAACTCTCATAAGACATTCCTCCCGTTTTTATCTGTCAAACACCCTGATGCTATACCTATATATTTTATAATATATTTACCAAAACAACAAAATCTCAATTTGATTATACCTTGAAAACTCTTATAAAACAAGTATAGCAGTTCGTATTTTTAAAGTGACATGATATATCCTGTGTGCTATAATAACTCTGAAATCCAGATGTTTCACATCTTTATAAAAGACAAAAAAACAATTATATTTTAGGAGGATAATACATCATGAAAATTCAATCGGTTAAAGATGATGCTTTTAAGCCTTATGGACGAATCGTAGACGGTTACGATTACAAACTTCTTTTAGAAAGACTTGAGAGCGAAACTGAAAAACCTGCTGACGGAGTAATCTATGAGCCTACCTGTAAAGCACTTGAAGATACACCTGCTTTTGCACAGCTCCGTGACAACTGCTACGGTGGTATGCCTATTGAAATCGGCTATTGCAATGGTACAAACACAAAATTAAACTGTTTTGAGTATCACAGAGACAACGAGATAAATATCGCCGCTGATGATGCAATTCTCCTCGTTGCCAAGCTTCAGGATGTCGAAAACGGAATAATCGATTCAAGCAAGACAGAGGCTTTCTTATGTCCTAAGGGAACTGCCGTGGAAGTTTACTCAACAACGCTTCACTACGCACCTTGCAGTGCAAAAAAAGGTGAGGGATTCAGGGTTGCCATTGTACTCCCAAGAGAAACTAACTTTGATATGCCAAATATCACAAAAGCAAATTCCGAAGATGCTTACCTTTGGGCAAAAAACAAATGGCTTATCGCGCACAAAGATACGGCAGAAGCTAAAGCCGGTGCTCATGTCGGCATCACCGGAGAAAACATTGATATTGCTGACTTGATTTAACTTATATTCTAATATGATGATGTTGGGGTCAAAAGGTACTTTACCCCCAACTAATGCCACGGATTGCTTCATTGCTGTACAATTTTCGCAATCCTTACTGCATCACGATATAAATTTCAAATGGAGATTTACATATGAATTTACCTGAAGAATTTACCAGACGAATGAAATTGCTGCTTGAACCGGAGGATTTTAAAGCATTTATTGAGAGCTATTCAGATGACAAATCCTACGGACTTCGCATAAATCCGTTAAAGATAGAGTCTCAGGAAACATTACCCTTCTTTTTAAGTCCTGTTCCCTGGGCTAAAGAAGGGTTTTATGCTGTTCCTGAGGAAAAACCCGGCAGACACGCACTGCATGAAGCCGGTGCTTACTATATACAGGAACCAAGTGCAATGGCTGTTGCCGCACTTCTCGCAGAGCCTAAGGCACTTAATGTCAGGCAGACATTTCTTAATAATGATAATAAAAACACACCAGATGATAATGCAACTATTTTTACAGAAGGCACCCCTCCAAAAGTTTGTGACCTCTGTGCCGCACCGGGCGGTAAATCGACACAGATTGCCGGTATGCTGGGCAATAAAGGGCTTCTCGTCTCAAACGAGATTTTCCCACAGCGTGCTAAAATCCTTTCGCAGAATATAGAAAGACTCGGTGTACCAAATGCTGTTGTATGCAATGAGACACCTGAAAACATGGCAAAATTCTTTCCATGCTTTTTTGATAAGATTGTTGTGGATGCTCCATGCTCAGGTGAAGGAATGTTTAGAAAAGACGAAACGGCAATAAAAGAATGGACTCCTGAAAATGTCACTTTATGTGCTGAAAGACAAAAGTCAATACTTGCAGAGGCAGAGAAAATGCTTAAACCCGGAGGAGTTCTGGTATATTCCACCTGTACTTTTGCACCTGCTGAGGACGAAGAAATTCTTCTTTGGTTTTTACGCACATATCCTGATTTTCATGTCGAAGATTATCACGACATACTCAGTCTTGATATTTCTGACGGAAATCCCGATTTTATATCTGACGAAATGAAGCCGCTTTCTGACAACGAGATACAGTCAATACACGGTTCGCTAAGATTATGGCCGCACAAAGTCAGGGGTGAGGGACATTTTGCCGTAAGATTAAAGAAACAGGATGGAGAGCCTCCGATTCAGAAGAAGAAAAAGAAATCTTCCGGAAAAAATATCCTTTCTAAAAGTGAGCGAAAACAATTTATTGATTTTATCTCGGAATTTGTTTCTGAAACAAATGATTATGAGGACAAACGCTATGAATATTTCGGCGATGAACTTTATATGGTGCCGGAACAGATGCCGGAACTTAAAGGCATAAAACTCGTAAGAGCAGGACTTCATATTGCAACCAAAAAAAAGAACCGCTTCGAGCCTGCACACGCATTTGCAAAATATCTTAAACCAGACGATGTAAAACAGTATTACGAATGTTCATTAGAAGAAGCCGAAAAATATCTGCATGGTGATGTTTTACAAACTTCCGATGAGAGACTTTCCACTTCTAAGGGTTTTATCCTTGTATGTTACAATGGTCTTTCTCTCGGATGGGGCAAGATTACAAACGGAACAATAAAAAATCACTATCCGAAAGGACTTAGGATAAATTACTGATATATATAATATAGTGACCATCCGCAAAATAATATATCATAAATTATCAGACACAAAACACGGCAGATGCAAAGCATCCGGTTTTTGGAATTATCATCACAAAAAATGCAGCAGGTTTTCAATCAACCTACTGCATTTGCTGTTTCATATGCTTTTTTATAACTCAGTACACGGTTTACATATGTCTTACAATATGAAGGAACTCCGCCGTACCTCTTAACTGCACCGCTTCCCGCATTATATGCAGCCAGTGCATACCTGACATTTCCGTTAAATTTCTTCAAATGGGCTGCTATAAGCTTTGCCCCTCCCATTATATTCTGCTCGGCATCGTAAGGATTTTTGACTCCAAGCTCCTTAGCTGTAGATGGCATAAGCTGCATAACGCCTACTGCCCCGGCACTTGATACATCATTTGGATTAAAATCAGACTCGGCTTTCGCAACCGCTTTAAGCAGACTCTCCGACACTCCGTACTTCTTTGCAGCCTTTTTAAATATGGCATCATACTTTGTCTTTTTCATCGAGTCAACGGTTGTAGTATTTGAACTCTTACTTGTCGATGATGTTTTTGTATTGTCATCATCTGCCACATCCGTATATGTATATGTCTCACCGGTCGTAGCATTTGTGTATAATATCTTATTGCCCGAAGCCGTGTCCGTACCCTGCGTGGCACTATTTTTTGACGATGACTCCGTATCTGTCTTATCACTATTTTCCTGTACTTTGTCAGACGCATCAGCTTTCTTTTCGCTTGACTTAAGTACAGTGCTAAAACTCTCAATCCCACTGTGACGCTTAACTCCATCGTTTTTAAAGGTCGTCAATGGTTTAATCTTTAATCCTTCAACTCCGCTTATCAATTTTCTCCCCCTGTATTTCAAACAGTCTGTCTAAAGTAATATCATCTTTTACACTCTCGATACGCTCCGGCTTTATATCTACACCAAAAACGCTCGCTGTTTTTATTTTAGCATTTTTTGTGCTGCTTTTCAACGAAACTTTTGAAACTCCTATCATATCCGGTTTTCTGTATATATCTTTTTCAAACACAACAGCTTTTTTTAAGGGAATCGTTGTCGCTTTTTTCCCATTTACAGGTCTTTTAAACAAGCAATCTCCCCCTTTCACCAAACAGATATTCACGATACACTCTTCCGCTTCCCTGATAGTGTTAATATATTTATTGCCGGGTACATATAAATGCCCCCGGCAACTTAACATCATTACTTATTTACTGTGTGACAGGCAACTGATACTGCAATTTGCTGCATTGCTATCTGCTCCTGCATCATACCTACAATACAATATGTATAAATATGCCTTATTTTAAGCATCAGTCCTTAACCGTAATCTTTTCAATAACAGGCTGATTTTCCTTTTCAACCGTGCCGTTTGAATCTGTGACCGGAGTATCCTTGCATATCTTGTCCACTATATCCATCCCACTTGTAACTTTTCCAAATCCGGCATACTGACCGTCAAGATATGTGCTGTCTGACTGTACGATAAAGAACTGTGAGCTTGCACTGTCATTTTCAGATGAGCGTGCCATAGAGATAGTTCCTCTCACATGGGATATATTATTCTCAACACCATTATCACTAAACTCACCTTTAATAGTTTCATCAGAACCGCCTGTTCCATCTCCGCTCGGATCGCCACCCTGAATCATAAATCCATCTATGATACGGTGAAATGTAAGACCATCATAAAAACCTTTCTTAGCAAGGTTTATAAAGTTCGTAACCGATATAGGTGCTGTATCTGCATCAAGTTCAACTTTAATATTTCCATATTTCTTAACTTTTATAACAACATGATGCTTGCCTGAAAGCTGCTTTGTATCATCTGACGAAGAAATATCCGAGCCTGCATCTGTACTTTCTGTGCTCTCAGGAACTGCTGTTTCCTCCTGCTTTGCACTCTCTGAAGATGATGTACCTGAATTTGCATTTGATGATGTGTTACTCTTTTTAGAACCACATCCTGCAAACATACATACCACAAGTGCCATAATTGCTATAATACTAAAATATCTTTTCATGTTTCCTCTTTCCCATACGCACAATCACGGTAACGCAACTCAACCTTGCTGCCATTCACACTTGCAATGCCTCTATCAGCTATACAATCATCTTTTTTCACTCAACAGGCATATTTTTCGTTGCAAAACTTACTCTGAAATCTCGGCAGCCGAAACGCTGCTTTTAAATGAACAGCTTCCTTTTGATGAAACATTTGCCCTGACAACATTGGCAACTCCAAGAGCAATCACTAGAATTGTAAGACCTACCATAACTCTGCGTAACATTGTTTTTTCCATAAAATATGTACCTCCCATTTCGTTTTTCCCTTTATACGTTTGTCTTTGTAAGCATGGCTGAAAAACTGTCATCAGTTATACTCACAATATCATTATACTATGCATTTAACATTTTTGCAACAATTTTAATATATTGTAAGATTTTTGTAAGAAATGGGTTCGTATAAGTAAAAAGCCTGTTTTTATGCTTGATTTACTTTAGAACCTTGAAATATATTAACATATTTTTTCAATATTTCGGCTTACTTGTAAAAATTTACATTGTTTTTGTAACATTTTACACTGATAATCACTTTCTTATTGTATGCTTCATCTTATAAGACAGAAATTATTGCAAATTGTTGCAAAATACTTAATTTACTATAAAATCCTTCCAAAACAGGCAACTGCACTTTCTGGCACAATTACCTGTTCTGTAAACTTTATTTTTCTATCAATTTATAAATATTTTCTCCATCCTTATTCTGCACTGAAAAATCACAATTATCGCAAGTTATCCGTTTAAACTTTTTATACTTTCCTAAATCAAATGAAAATCCCAGATTTTGAGCATCACCAAATAACTGATATACAACTTTATTTTTTTCTGTAAACACCACATATATCGTACTATCATTATTATTATTATCTTGAATTTCATCCGATTTTATTGAAATTATTTTTTCAATTTCCTCTTTACTTACATATGGCGAAATAAAATAAGCATAGTCCCACTTAAAGTCAGTAAGTTCCGTCAGTTTTACTTTGGAAACTTCCTCTTGTTCTGATAATTTTGCTTCAAATTTCTCATTATTTCCCGAACACGCTGAAAAAACTAATGTAATAATACATAATGTTATAACCAATAACTTTTTCATATACTTTCTCCTAATCATGTAACCAATAAATATCTAATTTTTTATTTAACTGTTAAAAGAAACACCCTAGCCAAAATTACCACACCGATTATAAGCATAATTATCCCAATATTTCTCCACATATTTGGAATAATAAATATTAAACCTAAAATTATAAACAAAACTGATATTATTCCCAACAATAATATTATTGTTTGTTTTTCCCCAACTTTTCTAAGTCCGATTATGGCAATAACCAAAATCAAAATGGCAAAAAAAGTCACTATGACAGAAAGGAAATTCATATAATCATCACCTCACATAAATTAAAAATATTTAACATCCAAATTGTTTTCTTACTTATTACTATAAAAACTTAAATCTGATGAATATACACTGAAACTTTTAAGGTGCAAATAAATTTATAAAATTGTTTTATTTGTCAATTTATCTACACCCACTTTTCAGCTAAAAAAGTTTATTTTGTCAATTATTGTCAAACACTTTATAAGTAAGTTTATTTTTCTTCGCCCATTTCACTGCTTTTGAACCTGAAACAGTATAAATCTTTCCTAAAAACTGATGCTTTTTATTCCATCCCTCAACAACAGTATTTTTTCCTTTCACAATCATCTTATCAATTTTCAACTTATCATTTTCTGAATATTTTGTAACTGTATCTTTCACAACAAGTTTTTTTACATTTTTACCGACATAAACCGTACCGATTTTTAACTTTTTGCACTCTGAAATATCATAATTTTTCTTTTTGTTTTCAAGCTTCAACAATTTAATGCCTGTCTTTCCAAATTCTTCATCCAAACTGACAACATACATGCCTACCGTAACTTTGTCAATCATTCCACATTTTGAAAAAGACTCTTTTCCCGGTAATGTTTTTTCAGGAAGATTTACCTCATGTAATGACCTACATCCTTCAAATGATTTTTCATATAAATACAACTTTGTACTTCTCTTATCAATCTTTACTGTTTTTAAATTCTTACTGTTTTTAAAGGCTGAAATTCCAACAAACCGTATTTGAGACGGAATCGTAATTTCTGTTACTTTTGCAGATGATTTTGGCAGAACTGACAACGCTTCACTGCCTAAATCATCAAAAACATACCTAAGCTTCGAGATTTTTAATTCAAGAGGTACTATATCAGAACGACCAATTCCCACCACCTTATAACCGTCTATCTCTTTAGGTATAACAACCTTTCCTTTCGCATTTTTAATCTTTCTTATTGTTATCATCTTTTTTTCTTCCGATAAAATATGATACTCATAATCTCCGCTTGTCTTTATCTTTGAACTGTCACTCCAAAAATCTGCACTTTCCCATATAGGTGCCATAGTTGCCGTCGGTGTAAAATCTGCTTTTAATTTTTCATCTGACATCTGTCCCGCACACACCAGTAAACCGATAGCCGATGTCATTATAAATGTAAATATTCTTTTTTTCATATCATTCATCCCCCCTGCTTTATACTGTAATATTTTAATAAAATCATCTTATTATGTCATTTCAAAATTTTTGGTTTTCAACGGATTCCATGGATTGCCTTTGCTTCTGACCCTTGTATCATTTTATCTGCTTAACAATCTTTTTTTCAGCCATAACTTTATAAGCAATCTTATTTTTCTTCGCCCATTTCACCGCTTTTGAACCTAAAACAGTATAAATCTTTCCTAAAAACAGATGTTTTTTATTCCATCCCTCAATAGTCGTATTCTTACCTTCGACAAGCAATTTATCAATCTCAAATATTTCCCAATTACGATATTTTTTATCCGACTCTTTCAATATTAGCTTTTTAACATTTTTGCCCAAATAAATCGTGCCAATCTTTCCATTTGTATATCGTGAAATATCATAGATTTTCTTTTTGTTTTCAAACCTTAACACTTTGATATTTGTCCCACTAAATACACAATCACTGTCATCCGCATTCGTTGACATAGATATTCCCATTGTCACTTCATCAATCGTGCCACAACACGAAAACACATCACCATCAGTACATACCTTTTCCGGCAAATTCACGCTTTCTAACTTGTTGCAATCCAAAAATGCCTCACCATATAAATATAAATTCACATCTCTTTTATTGATTTTTACCTTTTTCAGACTATTGCAATTTTCAAAGGCACAAATCCCAACAAACTGAATATATTTCGGTATAATGATTTCCGTCACTCCACCGGATGACTCAGGCAGAACCGACATTTCTTCAAGTCCAAAATCCGAATACTCATATTCAGACTCGGCTATTCCCAACCGGCTCGGCAGTCTGTCCGACCGACCAATTCCAACTACCTTATAACCGTCTATTTCTTCAGGAATTTCCAGCTTACCATTTGCATTTTCAATTTTTCTAATCGTTATCAGCTTTTTCTCTTCCGACAAAATGTGATACTTGTAATCACCATTTGTCTTTATCCTTGTGCTGTCACACCAAAAATCCTCCCGCTCTCCACCAGATGGTGTTTGTGTCGGTAACGGTGCAGCATTCTGAATTACATATGCTTTTTGCATCTGTGCCTTTACTGTTCTGCACAACATTTGTCCGCCGCCGCAAACCGTAACCAGCATGGCTGTTGCCATTATCAACGCTAATACTCTTTTTTTCATACGCAAATTCCTCCCTAATTTCATTTTCCCAAGCATTTATTAAATACATAACTCCACACACTCACAATATATTTTTTATACCTGTCAAATCATAAAATAAATTTCACTCTCATCTGTATCTCCTAAAGTATGTACATTATAATCCCTGTTATTATATAAGACAGAGTTTATGATTGATTGTTGCAACTAATCTGAAAAGATACAATTAAATTTGCATATTGGGCACAGCATATAATTGATTTTGCAATCACCTATTTACTTCACCACATATTTTTCTGAATATAAAGGTACAGAACTATCTATAAAATAATAATCTAGTTGACTACTTCTTTCTTCTATATTACTATTTAACACTTTAACAGAATACAACTCTGCATCACTCGCTATTCCTACTAAACCAACACCATTTATTCTTGCCCATATAACTCCTGCAATAGAAGTACCATGACCGCTATTATCCATAGGTTTATATCCATCAACTCTTTCTGAAAAATCTACCCAATCTCGTACCAACAATTCATTATGTGTATCTATTCCAGAATCAATCACAGCAATTTTTACTCTTTTTCATAACCATCCTCCTAATATTCTGTATGTTATTTAGTCATTATCGCTCCTGTATATTCCCAGCGTATTCTTGCTCACATATAGGCCAGAGAACAAGCGTCATTTTTACTCAACTATACTTTGCCGTAGTTTCTCCTTAACGCTTTAGCCGAAAAACTTTTTAAGCCAATAAAACCAATCTTCGCCCGAATATAACTCCATACCGCTTTCTCATCCCTAAAGTTAATTTCAAACATTGCAATCTTTGATTAACTTTATTTTAACAAACATATCTGCCATATTCCAGCACAATGCGACGAACGGTCGATTTTTGCGATAAGCGGTAATTGACATATATAAAACTGTATTTTATAATTACCTTAGTGTGTTTTTACGGAAAGATATGGGGTAGGTTATGAATATTACAGCAGATAATTTAGGAAGTACATTAAATTATATATTAGAACTTATAATCATTTTATATATACCAAAAAATATACTTTTAATACCGCTTGCCGGAGCTAAAAAGAGATATATTGCTCTTGCACTTTCATCAGTATGGCTTTTATATACACTTCTGGCAGCTTTTCCATTACCTAATACATTTATTATCCTGCCTGTTTCATTACTTGTTTTTGCTGAGCGTCCGGCTTTGATTTCTTTTACCGTCATATCCGAAACACTCGCAATCAATATAATAGCTTTAATCAGCTTTTACTCTTATTGTATGATCAGCCATACCAAATACAACAGTTCATCACACGAATATAATGACTTGATAACCGGTATAATCATTTTTTGCATTATCACCCAATTGCGAAAAAAATTTTCGTTTACCATCAACTTTTTAAAAGAAATACAGATAAAGCATTTTGTTTTAATCTTCTGCGTTATCCTTGTCGATTTTTTCCTGTCACTCGTTTCCGGTTTATTATTTTTCCAAAATATAAACCAGCTCGGCCGCAGGCTTCTGGTGCTGGCAATCTACACAATGATAGTCCTCAGCATCGTGATACTTATACTGTATTTTAGAATTGTCCATATCCATTCTGAGCTTGAACAGCTCAGCAATGTAAAATCAAAAATGCTCTCTCTAGAGGAAAAGCACTATAAAGATATGCTTCAAAAAAATACAGACCTCCGTGCTTTCAGACATGATTACAATTATCACATAACAGCAATGCAGGCACTCGCACAAAATGATGATTTTGACGCATTGAAAGCTTATGTAAACCAGCTTACTACAATAAAAGCAAAAATATATTTTATATCAACAAACAACACCATAGCCGATGCGATAATCAACTATTTTTATGAAATTTTACCTGACAACACCTCTTTTAAAGTTGACGGAAAATTTTCCTATGATACATTTATAAGCAATGATGACCTATGTATCATACTCTCAAATCTGCTGAAAAACGCTTATGAAGCTCTCTGCCGCATTAACACTGACACTTTCAGTCTGCATACCGATACCGACGACAATACTGTTGAAACAGAAAAGAAATTATATATTTCTATCTCAAACGACGAAAACAATATAACATTATATATTATGAACACTTGCAAACCATACGAAAAACAGAGTGGTTCTATTTTTTCAACTTCAAAATCCGATACCCTAAATCATGGATTTGGACTGAAAAATGTTGCTGATACCGTTGAAAAGTATGACGGAAAACTTGAACTCAAAACAGAAAACAATACATTTTCCGCTTATGTTTTTCTACATAATGTAACATAAAAGTTATATGGCTATAGTCTAATCACTATCAAACAAGCAGCGAAGTGTACCACTAATATCTGCTTTAACAAAACAGGAGGTCTTGCAATGAAAATAGGAATTTGTGATGATGACCCTAAAACAAGGGAACAACTAAACAATTTATGCCATAACCTCGGATATATTGATACTTATCAATTTGACTCCGGCGAAGAACTTCTTTCTTCTGATATATGCCCATCGCTCACATTAGTCTTTTTAGATATAGAAATGAACGGTATGACAGGCATAGAAGTCAAAAATATACTTGAACAAAAATGTCCTTTTACCCTTATAATTTTTAACACTTCCCATGAGGAGCAGATAAAAGACGCTTTTGGTCGAAATGTAATTTCATTTATCTCCAAACCGTTTTCAGAAATATCAATCAAAACAAACATTGAACGCGCCGCCGCTTTAAGCTGCAATTTTCTTCCTATAAAAATAAATGATGAGGTATCTGTTCCATGTCAGGATATACTGTATGTAACTTCCGAACATAAATACAGCATCTTTTATACGAATAACGGAAATTCTTTCTCAAGCCGCAAAGCATTAAAAGACTGGGCAAAAGAACTTGAGGAATTTGATTTCTGCCCTATTTCACGGGGAATCATCATAAATTTAAAACATTATAAAAAAATTCAGGATAAAAAAGTAGTTTTATATAATGGCATGAGTTTTCCAATAAGCCGCCGCTACTCAAATTTACTAAAACTCAAATTTGATGAATATACATTGAAACTTTTGAGGTGCAGATAAATTTATAAAATTGTTTTATTTGTCAATTTATCTGCACACACTTTACAGTTGAAAAAGTTTATTTTGTCAGTTATTGTCAAACACTTTATAAGTAAGTTTATTTTTCTTCGCCCATTTCACTGCTTTTGAACCTGAAACAGTATAAATCTTTCCTAAAAACTGATGCTTTTTATTCCATCCCTCAACAACAGTATTTTTTCCTTTCACAATCATCTTATCAATTTTCAACTTATCATTTTCTGAATATTTTGTAACTGTATCTTTCACAACAAGTTTTTTTACATTTTTACCGACATAAACCGTACCGATTTTTAACTTTTTGCACTCTGAAATATCATAATTTTTCTTTTTGTTTTCAAGCTTCAACAATTTAATGCCTGTCTTTCCAAATTCTTCATCCAAACTGACAACATACATGCCTACCGTAACTTTGTCAATCATTCCACATTTTGAAAAAGACTCTTTTCCCGGTAATGTTTTTTCAGGAAGATTTACCTCATGTAATGACCTACATCCTTCAAATGATTTTTCATATAAATACAACTTTGTACTTCTCTTATCAATCTTTACTGTTTTTAAATTCTTACTGTTTTTAAAGGCTGAAATTCCAACAAACCGTATTTGAGACGGAATCGTAATTTCTGTTACTTTTGCAGATGATTTTGGCAGAACTGACAACGCTTCACTGCCTAAATCATCAAAAACATACCTAAGCTTCGAGATTTTTAATTCAAGAGGTACTATATCAGAACGACCAATTCCCACCACCTTATAACCGTCTATCTCTTTAGGTATAACAACCTTTCCTTTCGCATTTTTAATCTTTCTTATTGTTATCATCTTTTTTTCTTCCGATAAAATATGATACTCATAATCTCCGCTTGTCTTTATCTTTGAACTGTCACTCCAAAAATCTGCACTTTCCCATATAGGTGCCATAGTTGCCGTCGGTGTAAAATCTGCTTTTAATTTTTCATCTGACATCTGTCCCGCACACACCAGTAAACCGATAGCCGATGTCATTATAAATGTAAATATTCTTTTTTTCATATCATTCATCCCCCCTGCTTTATACTGTAATATTTTAATAAAATCATCTTATTATGTCATTTCAAAATTTTTGGTTTTCAACGGATTCCATGGATTGCCTTTGCTTCTGACCCTTGTATCATTTTATCTGCTTAACAATCTTTTTTTCAGCCATAACTTTATAAGCAATCTTATTTTTCTTCGCCCATTTCACCGCTTTTGAACCTAAAACAGTATAAATCTTTCCTAAAAACAGATGTTTTTTATTCCATCCCTCAATAGTCGTATTCTTACCTTCGACAAGCAATTTATCAATCTCAAATATTTCCCAATTACGATATTTTTTATCCGACTCTTTCAATATTAGCTTTTTAACATTTTTGCCCAAATAAATCGTGCCAATCTTTCCATTTGTATATCGTGAAATATCATAGATTTTCTTCATTTCTATTCTACATCAAAAATTACAATCAATAATATATACTTTGTTCATAACTGTAACCACTTAATGTTTTACCATCTCTTAAATCTGTATATCGACATATAATAGGTCCCTTTTTAGGATCATAAACTTTAACCTTGCCATTTGAATCATATCCGTATAGTAATACAGCATGTCCTCCATAAAGTGGATTCTGCATTGCCATAATTACCCCACCTCCTTTATTTATTTTTTCTTTAAGTGTCTTAAATGACAATCTTGCAAACTTATATGATGATTTGCATGATACATTAAAAATTTTTATTGCCTTTGATGTTTCCCGCAAACTACCCGTCTCATTTTTTATACTTCCCTTAATAATTTGTACCACATTACTTTGTGATTTAACCACATTAACTTTACTGACTTTTGTCACTGCCATATTTCTCGCACTAGCCACCCAACACCAATTCGTTCTTTCTTGCTTTTGAAATCCTGTTGTAATCGTCGTATAAATCCATGAAGCCTTTGCATTTATTGGATTTGTTATATTCAAAGAAATAAATGCACAAATTAATATTATACTCAATTTTCTTAATCTAATTTTCATATTTCCTCCTTATTATAAGTTTAATTACGAAAAGCACTCCCACAGCTAAAACAATCGTAATAATCATTATCGTAATATAATCTGAAAAAAAATCACTTGCTTTATCTTTCTCCTCAACTTTTTTCTTTTTAGGCAACAGACTTCCTCCTAAGTTCTGTTGCGTTTTATTTTCTTTTACTATCTGTTTTAACTCCTGTTCACTATACTCCTCATACTCATTTTCCATATTCGATATAAACTCTGAGACTGTATAAAGTTTTCCTTCTTCCTCACCAATATCATTTAATGTTATTGCACTTTCCGACTGGTATGGTATAACTTTTTCTTTTCCATCTTCCTGCCTTATATATATAAGATTTATATCATAAAACGGTATCGAGATATTCCTTACCTCAGTTATATACACACCTGATAATTCTTTTTTAATCTTATCTTTTATTTCATCTGCCGTATCCGCAACATAATTGTCATCATTACCAAAATACTGTCCATAGACATGATAACCGTCTTTTTCTTTTTGCAATAAAATCGTCGCATCTTCACCTGTCATCGTTTTTGCCGGTATGTACCATCTGTCGCTCCACTTAATAAGACCTGACAAACTGTTATTATTTTTATGATAGTCTGCAATCATTGTCATGTCAGATGACAATGTCCACATTGGAACTGCATTGTTTATATCATACGACTTAATTGTTGTAGCTTTTTCTTCTTCACTTACATCTTTATCATTAAATGTAATCTCTTTTTTTAACACATCAGTTGCCCCGTCTGCCATTTGCTTTTGCAAACCAGTCCACTCTTTTTCCCATTCGTACGCATTTATATCTGCCGCTTTCGCCTCACACTCCATAATTTTTAATGCATGACAGTCTCCAAAATAATCTGTCACAAAAATTGTTATTCCCATACCAAATATAAATGCCATAATAACTAATATAGAATAATTTTTAAATCCTTTTATAATCATTTCATTCTCCTACCATCGTATTAATTTTTGCTAAGTGTTATTTTTATAATGTTATTATCAAAATGTACTTTGCCCTGCAACATATGCCACAAATGCTGTATTGCTATGTGCCTTTTGTACTGTCAGTTATCTCATACAGACATCCGTCAATACTCTTATATTTCTTATTAGTATCTTCTACATAAAACTCTTTACAACCTCCATCTACAAACGCATCTCCATTTATGTCTTTTAGTTTATCAGATAAACAGATCTTGTTTAAACTCACACAGCCGCCAAATGAATAATCTAATTTTTCCAGACCTTTGCCTATATCCATATTTTGCAGGTTTTTACATAATCCAAATGTCATCCAGCCCGTTTCAGATACTCTGCAACCGCCTGTTATCTCTTTTAAATTGCTGCACTGTGCAAAAGCATCCATCATTAGTTTAAGTTTTTTGCCGGCATCAGCCTTGCCACCTGACAACCCAATATGTTCAATCTTTGTTCCCTTAAATGCACCTTCATCAATTTTTGTAACATTTTCATCTATGGTAATGTTTTTCAGACTTTCATTTCCCATAAATGCCCAACACCCGATATAATTTACTGTTGATGGCAGCTTATATGTGCTTCCACTCTTTTTGGCAGGATATACTACCAGCTTAGTGCCTTTTTATTATACAGAACACAGTTTACTGATTTATAATATTTATTTTCTTTTGAAACTACTATCTTTTCAAGTTCCGTACATCCCTCTCCAACAATCCCATGATTAAAAGCACTGTCAGCAAATTTTTTTACATTTTTGCCCAAGATTACTGTCTTAATGTTTTTATTTCCCTTAAAAGCAACGCTATCAACATATTTGACCGATGACGGTATCTTATATGTACTCCCGCCATTTTTGGCAGGATAATGAACCAGTTCTGTTCCTTTTTTATTATACAAAACTCCGTTTACTGATTTGTAGTACTTATTTTTCTTTTGAAACAACTACCTTTTTTAATGACTTGTAATAAATACCACCACAATGCATATTTAAACCAATTACTGTCTTTACCGTTTTCGGAATATACAATACCTTTTCGCTTCATGTCTAACTCCTCCCTCCAAATAGCTGTATATTTTTAATTTTGTATGCTTCATCTTATAAGACAGAAATTATTACAAATTGTTGCAAAATACTTAATTTACTATAAAATTCCTCCAAAACAGGCAACTGCACTTTCTGGCACAATTACCTGTTCTGTAAACTTTATT
>OOAC01000535.1_pt1 | contig 33364 bp, 27 predicted proteins | sample 1671041 | NCBI WGS metagenome assembly OOAC01 (sample SAMN06348116, study PRJEB24527) | human gut metagenome | biome: human gut; feature: ankylosing spondylitis patient; material: feces | host: Homo sapiens | place: China | collected 2015-10 | reverse complement strand
ATGGGATGCCAGCCACGGCATGGAAGAAATACGTGAATTTTGCTTCAAAGAATTTCCCGCCGTCTGTTTATTCTGGAACTTTTTTGTTCTCTGGTATTCTAATAATATTACTTATCACCCCAAAGAGGTCTATGCTTATTGCGGCAGTTCCAGATTCCGATAGCGTTCCATTTATTAAATCTACCTTTGATTTGCCGGTTCCATATTGACAGAGCGCCCTTTGATCTTGGTGTTCTTCATTCCCTCGAGGACTTCTCTGCCGTACTCTCTCGGCACTTCCACAAAGGTATACTTGTCATACATGTCGATCGCGCCGACCAGCTTGCCTGGCATGCCGGACTCCCCGGCGATCGCCCCGAGAATGTCTCCCGGCTTGACGCGGTCTTTTTTACCGATGTTGATGAAGAGACGCACCATCCCTTCCTCCGCGCCGGTATTGTCAAAGTCGTAGTCACCCTCGCTGCCGTTGTCGAGATTGACCTGGCCGAGTGCGTGCTTCAAAAATGCTGCTGCAATATCCATTGCGGTGTAATCCGAAGCATTCACCTGGCGCTCGATCATGTCGATCATGTCCGACAGGTTCTCCTCGTCGATGATCCTGCCGATCTCCTCCATGACCTTCTCTGCCTTGATCTGTGCCACATCATCCGTTGACGGAATCGGCATTGCCACGATCTTGGTCTTGCAGTAGCGCATGATATCCTTCAGCTTGTAGACTTCTTTGCCCTTCACGAAGGTAAAGGCGCGTCCGGTCCGACCTGCACGTCCCGTTCTGCCGATCCGGTGCACATAGTATTCGTCATCCTGCGGAATGTCGTAGTTGAAAACGGCCTCCACATCATCGACGTCGATTCCGCGCGCCGCCACATCGGTCGCAATGAGGATCTCGGTCTTGCCGCTGCGGAATCCTTTCATCACGCGGTCACGCTGCGACTGCTTCATATCTCCGTGCAGTCCCTCTGCAAAATAGCCGCGTCCCTTTAATTCTTCCGCAAGTTCGTCCACCATCCGCTTGGTATTGCAGAATACCAGCGAGAGCTTCGGATTGTAGTAATCGAGAAGCCGCGTTAAGACTTCTACCTTGTCGCTACGCTTGACATCGTAGTAATACTGCTCAATGCTCGGAACCGTCAGCTCTTTTTTTACCACCTTGATGTTGACCGCATCGTGCTGATATTTCCTGGTAATATCGAGAATCGGCTTCGGCATCGTCGCGGAGAAAAGGATCGTCTGACGTCCCTCCGCCGGAATATACTCAAGAATCGTCTCGATGTCATCGCGGAAGCCCATGTTCAGCATCTCGTCCGCCTCATCGAGTACCACCGTGTGGATCGCATCACAGCGGATCGTCTTGCGGCGCAGATGATCCATCACGCGTCCCGGCGTTCCGACGATAATCTGCGCACCGCCCTTTAACGCCTTGATCTGGCGTCCGATCTCCTGTCCGCCATACACCGGAAGTACCTTGACCCCGTGCATATACTTGGCAAGTTTGCGGATCTCGTCCGCCACCTGAATGGCAAGCTCTCTGGTCGGAGAGAGAATGATTACCTGCGTCTTTCTGCTGTTCGGGTCTACCTTGTGAAGCACCGGAATACCAAAGGATGCCGTCTTACCGGTACCTGTCTGTGCCTGTCCGATCACATCCACGCCCGACATCACAACCGGAATCGCCTGGCTCTGAATCGGCGTTGCCTCCTCAAATCCCATATCCGCAATCGCTCTTAACACCTGAGGATATAAATCTAACTCATCAAATCTAACTGTTTCCATCTTTTTCCTTTCTGTCACGCCAGAGCCAATTCTCTGACGCATGCCCAGCACCGGCAGAAAGTGCCCACTTCTGCCGACTGCGCAGTATTTTGAATCATAGCACGGCATCTCTCTTTTGTCAAGAAATGCGCAAATCTCCGAACTTCTGTCTATGTAACCCAAATCCGCTCGCGGCTTTGGGCAATACTCCTATGAAAAGCAATCGACAGATGCGTACTTTACTTGATCTGTACTTTTTCATACTGCTGCGCTTCGGTAAAAGTAAAAGGCTCGATTGCGGATTTTCCGTTACAGTATATTCTATGCCGGAATCTATAAAAGTTTCCTCTCTTCTCCGTATCTCGCCTCTTTTGCATCCAGATGTCCGAGCGAAATATTGTTGCGGCTGCGCTTTTTCACCTCGTAGAGCATCATATCCGCCGCATGCAGGAAATCCCAGCTCCGGCTTCCCTCCGGAGCCACGTCAAAACAGATTCCCTGCGAGATTGTGACAACCGGAAGCGCCTTCGAGCACACATGCTCGATCCGCCTGTCAAGAATACGCTCCCGCAGACTGTCCGCCATGGAAAAAACCTCGTCCTCCGTCTTGTACTCGTAAATAATGATAAACTCATCCCCGCCATACCGCGCACAGAAGGTATCGTGGCTCTGCATTTTCCGCAGCTCATCCGCAATCGCCACGATGCAGGCATCTCCCGCCTGATGGCCGTAGTTATCATTGTATTCCTTGAAGTAGTCGATGTCGAGAATCTCTACCGCAAATGCTCTATGGTCATCCCGCGTCCGCTCAAACGCACGCTCCAGATAATCATTCAGCCGGAACCGGTTCGCCAGCCGCGTCAGCGGATCCGTCTCGGACTTCTCCAGCAGACGCTCATTCGCTTTCTCCATCTCCCGCCGCTTCTCATTCGCATGTTCTAATGATCTGCGCACGGAGAGCATGTTGGCAATCATATAATGGTTCTCCCGATCCAGCGCCTCGGTCAGCTCATAGAACCGGCCCGCCTCCTCGAGATAAGCCGCCTCGTCCTGTTTCCTGCGGTAGCAGAGGATTTTTAAGGAAACTATTTTCCGCTGCAGATTCGCAATATTGGCGTTTTTCGTCAATTTTTCCAATACCGCCACGATGTCCCAGAAGACGTCTTCCTTATCGATCTCCAGCAACAGTCTGCACAGCCCGTACACGTCATCAAAGATATCCATAACCGCCATGTCCATATCCACAAGTCCGCGGATCTGCTCAATACATTCCTCACGAAGTGTGATTCTTCCCACGTGGTGATAATATTCCGCCTTAAAAATCAGCGCCGAGAGCCGCTCGATCTTCTGCATGTGCTCCCAGCAGACCTGATCCAGATAATCCATCTGTGCCTGCACGCGTTCATTCTGTTCCCGCTGCATAAAGCACCGCCCCAGACAGACCGCTACACAGCTCATCAGCCCGTAATAATTCGGGGTCTCCGGATATGCCTTGATATCGGAGGAGACTTTTTCAAAATATCTCTGCGCCTCATTCCACTGTTCGTTGCCCAGATAGAGGGTTCCGAGATTCAAGTTGATGACGTTTTCTTCGTTCGCCAGCTTATATTTTTTACAATAACCGAGTCCGGTCAGATAGTAATCCAGCGCAATCGGCGTATTTCCACGGTTCAAAAAGGCAATCGCAAGGATATTATAAGCCCTGGCAACCATGTCCCACTGCTCCGCCTGATCCAGATAGGTGATAGCTCTGGTAATGGTCTTAAGAAGCTGCTCGCCCTCATTGAGCACATAGTAGGTCTCGCCCGCATAATAGTAGGCAAACCCCAGAAGCTTTGGATCCCCCGTCTGTTTTGCATATTGTTCGATATCCGCACAGTATTTCAATGTTTTCTCGGCATCGGCGCCGCGGTTCTGCATCACTCCGTCCACCCACGCCATCACAGCTTTACTGTATTCCTTGAATTCCATGTACCGATTCCTCCCTTATCTCTTGTTTCATTATAATGAAGAAATCCAACATATTCAAGAACCGGTGTCTTCCTTTTACAAACTAGCTCTGAAAAAATGCTACCGGATCGACAGGCTGTCCGTCTTTTTGCAGCGCAAAATACAGATTGCTGCCCTCCACCGAATAATATTTCGTCGGCTCTGCCACGTAGCCCAGCACATGGCCGGATTCCACATAATCACCCACCGCAAAGTTCGGCTCCTTTAACTGTCCGTAGATCGCGCGGTAGCCGTCACCCAGATCGACCGTCATCGTACAGCCAGTCTCCTCGTTGTTGGAGAGACCGATGACTTTTCCCTTTGCGACGGAATATACCTTATTGTTGACCTCTCCCGCGATAATCACCGCCGGATTGTATTTGTACTGGTCCAGCGTCGCAAAGTATATGGTAGAATCCATGCTGTAATTTAAGATCACATTTCCCTCCATCGGCCAGAGCATGCCGTCCTCCGGATCAAAATGAAGGGCATTGACCCCTGCTCCCGTCTCTGCGGTCTCATTCTCCGCTTCTTTTTCCACCTGCGCCACTTCCGTACTCTCTGTCGTCTCTGCCGCTTTCTGCTCCAGCTTTTCCGTCTCCGCGGTCTGCTCCGGCGGAATAACTGCGGATGCCTGTGCTGTCTGTTCCGTACTTTCCGTCGCAGCGACAAGTCCGGCTTCCTCCGGTGTGTTTTCCTGTGCCAGTTCTTCCTCCAGCTGTTCGCGCTGCTGTTGTTCATGATCGCTGTAAATTACCGTGGTCGCAACTGCTGCCGCAATCACAATCGCCCCCGCAATCACATATTGTTTACGCCCGAGGAATGCCCAAAATCTGCTTTTTCTCATTTTTTTCACCATCCATATTATTTATTTTTATTCCTATTGTTCCCCCTGCACGGATGGTTTATGCAGAGTGCCGCCTATTTTATCTGATCCGCTGTCACAAGCGTTGTTCCCGGAAAAAAATATTGTAAAATCTCCTCGTAAGAGGTTCCTTCCTGCGCCATCGCGCGCGCCTCATTCTGGCTCAGGCCGTACCCGTGTCCCAGTCCCCTTGTCACGATCCGCACATTTTCCCCCATCTGCGTGATCGTAAAACACGCGGAATTCCAGCCCATCGCCTCACGGAACGCTTCCCCGGTGCAGACATACTCCCCCAGCATGACCTGCTGTACATAACCCGCCGCATCCCGCTCTGTAACCTGGATCTCAGACACCGCAGACACGTCTGCCTCCGCAAAATGCTCCCCGCACCGCTTTAAAATGTCAGTTTCCTCACAATAAATGACCGAGAGCGTGCCCTCTGCCGTCAGATCCGCCGGGCACTCCACCGCAGGAAGATATGGCACCGCCGCTTCCGCCGACCGGCTCATATCTCTCGTACTTCCTGCACTGATCGCATGATATGCAGCATACGCATAGCCGCCGTCCCAGGAGAGCACCTGCCCACTCGTCTCCTCCACGCACGTCTCAAGCCGTTCCATGGCCTTTTCATATGTTTCCCCCAGCGCCTGCCTTAATTCTTCCTCCGAAAAAGCAGCCGGCTGTTCCTCCCCTCTCGCCGCGGCATCATACAGTGTTGTCCGCGCAATCACGCACTGCGCCATAAGCGCCGCATCCTCCGCGTCCGCACGGATCTCCTTCGCCAGAATAAAAGGCAGCTGTTCTTCCAGTTCCTCCCCGCCCTCTCTTTCTGCCGCCTCCGTTATCGCGTCGTACGTGCCGTATATCACTTCCTCCAGCCGCATACGCTGCCATATTATCGTGATAAAAAGCGGCAATAATATGCCGATCAGCGCGAATGTAAGCATTCTATCAATATAGTGTTTCCATTTTTTCCGCATAAAAAAATCTCCCTGTCCATTATTATATGAACCAAGGAGATCTTCCATTCCCACAAAGCCGCGGCACTAGTTCAGACTCTGCATAATCCCGAATGTCAGTGAAAAAACTTTATAAAACGAATAGAAAAAATATGCCACGGTCACTCCGCTGTAAACGATGGTGTAGATGATCGGAAACGTCATTTTTCTCTTGAGCACATGTGCTCTCCAGACGTAATAGCCCGGTCTTAAGAAAATCGCAAACAGCACCAGACCGGTGATCTTGTATTTCTGATTGCTGATTTTTACAATATCCAGAATCAACAGCACAAGCATCGCCACAAACAGCAGATTGGAAAACATGGAAAGCATCTGCACCGGGCTGCCAAGCCTCACGGATCCGTCGAGATAAGCGTCTATTCCTTCCCCCGCCATCGCATTCCATGTCGCGCCAAATACCACAAAATTGATGATAATCTGCGCCATAAAGATCACCAGAAGAATATTGCACAGAACATCGGATACCGGACCGTGCTGCTCCTGCGGGTAGGGATTCCCCTGCCAGTTTCCATAATTCGGCTGCTGATACGGGTTCTGGCCGTTTCCGTAATTCGGCTGCTGATACGGATTCTGGCCGTTTCCGTAATTCGGCTGCTGATATGCGTTCTGACCGTTTCCGTAATTCGGCTGCTGATATGCGTTCTGGCCGTTTCCGTAATTCGGCTGCTGATTCATGTCCTGCACGTTTCCGTAATTCGGCTGCTGATATGCATTCTGGTTATTTCCGTAATTCGGCTGCTGCGACGCGTTCTGCCGGTTCTGATACATTTTCGTATCTTCACCGTATGTTCTGGGTGTCTCGTTCCTGTTCCATCCACTCTGATTGTTCTGTTGTCCATCCATTGTCTGTTTCCCCCTGTTCTCTCTATGCCTGCTGCTTCATTCTGCGTCCGATAATATTCGAGAGCGCCGCAAACTGTTCCAATGTAAGCGCCTCTCCACGGATGGTCACCGGCACGCCAAGCTCCTCAATGCTTTCCTGAATCACTTCCTTGGAGAGATGAATCTCCGGCGAATTATTCAGACCGTTCGCAAGCGTCTTGCGCCTCTGGTTAAAAGATGCCCGGATCAGCCGGAACATCAGCTTTTCATCCTCCACCTGCACCGGCACGGTCTCATGACGCGTCAGCCTTATCACCGCGCTGCCGACATTCGGCCGCGGCATAAAGCAGTTCGGCGGCACGTTTGCGATAATCTCCGGCTTTGCATAATACTGCACCGCCAGCGAGAGCGCACCGTAATCCTTCGTCCCCGGTCCGACCTGCATCCTGTCTGCGACTTCCTTCTGCACCATGATCGTAATGCTGTCAATCGGCACATGGCTCTCAAACAGTCCCATGATAATCGGCGTGGTAATATAATACGGAAGATTTGCCACCACCTTGATCGGTTTCCCGGCATTCTTCTCCTCCGCGAGCTTTACAATATCCAGCTTCAAAATGTCCTCATTGATAACCGTCACATTGTCATAAGCGCTAAGCGTGTCCGCCAGAATCGGGATCAGGTTCTGATCGATCTCCACCGCCGTCACCTCTCTGGCATTTTCACACAGATACTGGGTCATCGTGCCGATGCCCGGTCCGATCTCCAGCACAAAGTCATCCTTCGTAATGCCCGCCGCCTCAATAATGCGCTCGAGCACATGGGTATCAATGAGAAAATTCTGTCCGAACTTTTTCTGAAAATTAAAATGATACTTCTGCAGAACCGCAATCGTATTCTGCGGGATTCCTAATGTTGCCATGCTGCCAGCACCTCATCATACAGTCTGTCCAGAAACTCTGCATAGAGCGCGCGAAACGTCTCGTGAAACGTCTGCGCCACCGATGCATCTCCCTTTCCGGTAAGCTTTGACTCCTCATAGAGCGCAAACGCCGTCTCATAAAGCTCCGGATTCTTATCGTAAAAAACTTCCGTCAGTCCGTCCTCAAATGTAAACTGTGCCTCCTGCGAGAGGTTTTCCTTAAAATCTTCCCGGGAGATCAGCCCCTTCTCCTCGTAATCCGAGAGGTAGATGTGACCGTCCGCAGACTTCACAAAATCGGTGAACGCCTCGCGCACATCCTCGTATGTCACCGGCTGATAATTCTCGTTCCAGTATTTGTCAAATGTTTCCCGATCCGGGAACTGCTCAAAAATATCTGTATCCATCTTTCTCCATTCCAAAGCCCGCCCGGGGGCTTCTATCTGTACGACTCCGCTACGGCAAATGTCACGTCTTCGCAGTGCTCGTCCAGGAAATCATAGATTTCCCGGACTAACGGGCATTCGCCCTATCATCCGCAACAGTCGCGATATATAGCCTGCAAGCAGGCATATCTCGTGACTGTCACGTCTGGCACTGCTCATTGCTTACGTACATTATACCATATACCCACTGTCCAAGTGAACCATAATCTTTCTCGAACAAATATTCGATTTTATCTTGCTTTTGCCGAACATATGTGCTATTCTTTAACCGAACATTTGTTTTGTCAGGAGGTGTTTTCACATGAACATTCAGCAGAATCTCTCCCTCATGGAGAAGCTTGCCATCCTTACCGATGCCGCGAAGTACGACGTGGCATGTACCTCAAGCGGCGCCGACCGCAGAGGAGATGGCAGGCACATGGGGAATTGTCTGGCTCCCGGCGTGTGCCATGCATTTGCTACAGACGGAAGATGCATCTCCCTGCTCAAGATCCTGTTCACCAACGAGTGTATTTTTAACTGTGCCTACTGCCAGAACAACTGCAACTCCGACGTTCCCCGCGCCTCCTTTACCCCGGATGAGATCTGCACGCTCACCATGGAATTCTACCGGCGCAATTATATCGAGGGTCTGTTCTTAAGTTCCGGCATCCTCATCAGTCCGAATTACACCATGGATCTGATTTACCAGACGCTCTACCGGCTCCGCACCGTCCATCACTTCAACGGTTACATCCACGTAAAAGCGATCCCCGGCGCTGACCCGGCACTGATTGAGAAGGCAGGGTTTCTTGCGGACCGCATGAGCATCAATCTCGAGCTTCCCACGGCAAACGGGCTGAAGCAGCTTGCTCCCTGCAAGTCCAGACGCACGATTCTCTCTCCCATGCGCCAGATCCAGAATGGCATCACGGAGAACCAGAATGAACTGATGGTCTACCGCAAAGCGCCGAAGTTTGTGCCCGCTGGGCAGAGCACACAGATGATTATCGGTGCTACCCCGGAGAACGACTATCAGATTATGCGTGTGTCCGAGGCACTCTATGAGAAGTTTCATCTGAAGCGCGTTTTCTACTCTGCGTTCATCAATGTCAACGGCGATTCGTCACTGCCGGTGCTCCCCGGCGGACCTCCGCTGCTGCGCGAGCACCGCCTGTACCAGGCAGACTGGCTGCTGCGCTATTACCGCTTTCATGTGGATGAACTTCTGTCGGAAGACCGCCCGAATTTTAATATTTATCTGGATCCCAAGTGTGACTGGGCATTGCGTCATCTCGACACATTTCCGGTCGAGATCAACCGCGCCAGCTATCAGACTCTTCTGCGCGTACCCGGAATCGGATACAAGTCCGCCCAGCGGATCGTCGCCGCCAGACGGGATACCGCGCTCACCTATGACGATCTGAAAAAGATCGGCGTTGTGCTAAAGCGCGCCCTGTACTTCATCACCTGTTCCGGCCGGATGATGTACCGCACGAAGCTCGACGAGGACTATATCTGCTCTCATCTCATGGCAGACCACACGCAGGTTCCAAAGGAGCTCCGCAACACCGGTTATCAGCAGTTGTCGCTGTTTGACACCGGGCTTGCCCTGTGAGCCCACCGCCCTGATTACACATAGAAAAGAGGTATTTTACATGTATGTATTTATCTGTGAGGACAGTCTTGAAGGTATCTTTACCGGTGTCTATGACGCCTGCGCAAGCCGGCTCGGTCACCGCAATATCCGGCTTGCCACCGGCGAACCGGAGAATTACGAGCTTTTTTCCGAATATATTCACGTGGCTCCTTCCGCGGATAAGACCGGCAAGGTGATCCGCACCATCACGTCCCGTTTCGGCATGCAGTTCTATGAGTCGATCTATCAGGCTGCAATGTCCGGCGAGCCATCCTCCGGCAGGAAGATGGACAAGGCAGACGCCATCTATGAGACCATCCTCCTCGCACTCGCAAGCGGAGACGGTCAGAAAGTGCTTCTTTCCTTAGGCGAACCGTGTGTCTACCGGATTTTTGAGCTCTGCCGGGCGACCAACCGCGAAGCCTGCCATCATCTCGAATTCCTGCGCTTCTCCGAGCTTGAGAACGGCGTTCTCTTTGCCACAATCCATCCAAAAGACAACGTCCTTCCCTATCTGGCAGAGCATTTCACCGACCGTCTGCCCTCCGAGAACTTTATGATCTATGACGCCACACATCAGTCTGTCGCGGTGCACAAAGCGCTTTCCAGCTACATTCTCACAGATGCCGCAGATCTGGATCTGGAGAAAGTCAGCCGGTATTCCTCCGACGAGGAAGCCTTCCGGCAGCTCTGGCTGACCTTTTTTGATCACATTGCCATAGAATCCCGCAAAAATCCGGGCTTGCAGATGCAGTTAATCCCGAAGCGCTATTGGGCAGACACCCCGGAATATTCCCGCTTCTGCTGATTCGGGCAGACACCTACCGGACGCTGAATACACGGCAGGCATTTTCCCAGGTCGTCTGCTCCACCTCCTGCACAGAGACGCCTTTGATCTCCGCAATCCTGGCAGCCACATAAGAGAGGTTGGAGGAATCGTTGCGGGTTCCCCGGTGCGGCTCGGGCGCCATATACGGGCAGTCCGTCTCCAGCAGAATGTGTTCCAGAGAGATCTGCTCCACCGTCTGCCTGAGTTTCTTTGCATTTTTAAAGGTAACCACACCGCCCACACCAATGCAGTATCCCATCTTCACGTACTCTTTTGCCTGCTCCGGCGAGTACGAGTAACAGTGAATGACACCGGGATGTTCCCGGAATCTTCCGGTCTCTTTTAAGATCCGCATGGTATCCTCCGCCGCGTCACGCGAGTGGATAATTACCGGCAGATCTGTTTCCCCTGCGAGTGTCAGCTGGCGCACGAACCATTCCCGCTGCGCTGCCTGTACTTCCGGCTCCTTGTCCCAGTAATAATCCAGACCGATCTCTCCCACCGCTACCGTCTTCGGATGTGCCGTCTGCGCTTTGAGCCAGGAATATGTCTCCTCGTTCAGCCCGTCAATATCGCTCGGATGCACACCCACGGCGGCATAGATGTAATCATACGCCTCCGCCAACGCGAGCGTCGTCCTCGTCGTCTCAATGGACGCACCGACGTTAATCACCCTCCCGATTCCCTTTTCCGGGAGCCCAGCTAATAATTGCTCTCTATCCTCATTAAATACTTCATCATCATAATGTGCATGTGTCTCAAATATCATTGTTTTCCTCATCTTCCCTGTTGTTGCATTGCCGTCTCTTTCATGTCGCTGTCTGTCGGCACAGCTTCTGTGTGATTGCTGTACCGCCGGCTCAGCCGCAGTTCTTATAATAAAAGACTGCCAGCTGTGTGCGGTCTCGTAACTTTAATTTATCCAGTATGGTGCTGATATAATTGCGCACCGTACCCTCGCTCAAATACAATTTTTCTGCAATCTCCCGGTTGCTTAAGCCTTCTGCCACCAGTTCAATAATGCCCTGCTCCTTCTCACTGATGTCGTAATCATGATAGGAAAAGCTGCCTTTTCCTGCCAGAAGCACCGGAATTTTTCCCATAATCTGTCCGCCGAATACACTCTGCCCGCCGTAGACAGCCTTGAGTGCCGGAACGATCGACTCAAAGTCCTGTTTCAGCAGATACCCCTTCGCTCCCATATTCAGTGCCTTTACAATGTATTCGTCATCGGAAAAGGTTGTCAAAAACAAAATTTTTGCCGCTTGATCTTCTTTTAAGATGCATTCAGCTGCATCCAATCCGGACATTCCCTGCATGCGGATATCCATCAGCAGAATATCAGGATGCTGCTCCCGGTACAGCCGGATGGCGTCATCTCCCGCCTCTCCAAGACCCACGACCGTAATCTCCCCGTCAGCTTCCAGAATCGTTTTTAGGGATACTGCCACCAGTTTATCATCATCAACCACCAGAACTCTCATTTTTCTCTCTCCCAGCCTTCATTACCGTATCTACATTTTATCCCTCTTGGGAATCGAAATAAAGATCACAAATCCCTTTTCCGTATGAATCCGGAAGGTTCCGCCCAGTGCCTGCACGCGCTCCTTCATATTGGAAAGACCAATCCCTTCCTTTCCGTCCATACGGACGACCTCTTCCTCCCACAATGGTCCGCTCTGTCCCTTTCGTCCCACCGTTCCGTTGTCCTCAACGGTCATCTGATAGAACGCCGGGTGCTCCCGCAAAATCACGGAGATCTTATCCGCATCGGAGTGTTTTGCAATATTCGACATGGCTTCTTTTACCGCTGTGATAAAACAATACTTTACATTGCGTGGAATCTCCGGAGACATATCATAATCGACCGTGAGCTGATAGTGTTCCTTCATCTCACGGGTCGCCTCCGCAATGGACTGCCGCAGATCAATGGACTCATCGTGCAGATCGTGCACGCTCTCACGGATACTGTTCATCGCCTGATTTAACGTCTCCCCCACCCCGGCGAGCTGTCCGTGCAGCGGCTCCTCCTTATGAATCGTAATCAGTGCCCCCATCTGCAGAATACTTCTTGAAAGCATATGCCCCACATTATCATGAATCTCTCTTGCAATGCGGTTGCGCTCCCGCAGTGTCGCAAGGTAGATCTCATAATCCTGTTTTTCCATCAGGTTCTTGTTTTTTTCCTGTAACACGAGATTGAGCTCCGTGCTGGTATCCCGAAGGCGGATCATCTCCTGTTCCAGATACAGGATTCTGCCTGTCCTGCACGCCAGCAATATCGCAGCCACGATCAGCATACCGTCCGCCGCCCACAAAAAGGGCTGCCGGATCATCTGTTCTCGATAGAAAAAAGCGAGCCCCGGAACACATAAGAACCAGAGCCGCATCTCCTTTTTTTCCGCACAGTCATACAGAAGAACCGGCACGAAAAAACAGAGTTCCGGCAGGATAAAGCAGACCGCAAACATCCCCGCAAGGCACACACAATGCCATCGTCTGTTGTCCACACAGCTGCCATATGCCGCCGCAGTCATCGCCAACAGCAACGCTATGACCGGCGCTGCAAGCCTTCCCGACTGTCCCGCCATAAGCAGACCGCCGGCAAGCAACAGTCCTTTATCCACAATCCGCTTCATTCTACCCTCTCCCTGTCCACATATGCCGCCATATTCCCGGGATATCTTCCACTTTCCCGCACACGTTATGATAACCATATCATCATTATAAGACAGCCGCCACATCTTTTTTGAAAAATAAGAGATTCATGACATTTGTCACATCAAACATCTGACGCTGCTCACTGGCACCGCCGGGCGCCACCCGCTATAATGTAATTACCATCAAACGAGGAGGATTTGTTATGTCAGTACCTGTTGTAGAAATAGAAAATCTGGTAAAACGCTATCAGGAGCTCGTCGCCCTCGATCACTTTAATCTCACAATCGAGGAAGGTGAGATCTTCGGTCTGCTTGGACCAAACGGCTCCGGAAAGACGACAACCATCAACTGCATCCTTGCGCTGCTTGCCTTTGACAAGGGAACCGTCAGGATCTTCGGCCGGGAAATGCGGCCGGACAGCTACGATCTGAAACGTCAGATCGGCGTTGTCATGCAAAATGTCGCTGTCTTTCAGGAATTGACCGTCTATGAAAACATTGATTATTTCTGTGGTCTGTATATCCGCGACAAAGCGCTCCGGCACCAGTATGTGGAAGATGCCATCGATTTTGTCGGTCTCAACGATTTCCGCAAATTTTATCCGAAAAAGCTTTCCGGTGGTCTGCTGCGCCGTCTGAATATCGCGTGCGGAATTGCCCACAAGCCAAAGCTCATCATTCTTGACGAGCCGACTGTGGCAGTCGACCCGCAGAGCCGCAATAAAATTCTGGAGGGAATCCAGGAGTTAAACCGCAATGGTGCCACGATCATTTATACCTCCCACTATATGGAGGAGGTGGAGCAGATCTGTACCCGGATCGCCATTATGGACAAAGGCAAAAATCTTGCCATTGGAACCACGGAAGAGTTAAAACGAATGATCAAAAAGAGCGAGATCATCTCGATTGATATTCTGGATCTTCTTCCTGCGCAGATTGCAGCGATCCGTGACATAAAGCACGTCTATGAGGTGACCTTTGAACATCACTGCTTAAAAGTGCTGTGCAGCGGCGGTTCCCACAATCTGCCGCACATTCTGAACTATCTGCAGGAACAAAATGTGTCTTTCGGAAGAGTCTATTCCGAACTTCCGACCTTAAATGACGTCTTTCTGGAAATTACCGGAAAAGAACTGCGTGATTAGGAGGTACCACCATGTTTTTTCATACGATGAAATATACACTGCTTAATCTGCTGCGGGATAAAGGTCAGGTATTCTGGTGTGTCGCTTTCCCGTTGCTGCTTGGAACGATGTTCCATTTTGCATTCGGCGGTCTGGGAAGTGACGAAAGTTTTTCCGCCATCCCGGTTGCGGTTGTGATGGAAGAGGAATCCGCCGAGCTGCGCTCCATGTTTGATTCCCTGTCCGAACCCGGGGAGGATCAGTTTCTTGAAGTTACCTATGCTTCCGCTGCGGATGCCAAGGAACTGCTAAAGGCAAAAGAAGTCTACGGCATCATTACCGCCGACCTGCCAACCGTTTCCGATTACAGAAACGCCGCATCTATCGAAGATGTTTCCACATATCCTTTATCGCTGACACTCTCCGCAGAGATGGCTTCCGCTCCCCTGTACCAGAGTATTTTAAGTGTGCTTGTGGATCGTTTCAACATAGAATACAGTGCCATCGCCCAGGCCGCAATGAAAGATCCCGCGAAGCTTCCGGCACTGCTTGATGCGGTTTCTACGGAAGTCAGCTATATCCGGCACGAATCCCTTGGTGCCGGCTCCGTGGATGAATCCCTTACTTACTTTTTCAATCTGATTGCCATGACCTGCCTCTATGCCGCCATGATCGGCAACACGCTTGCCATCTCCAATCAGGCAAATCTGTCGGATCTGGGTGCCAGACGCAATGTCTCGCCGGTTCCCCGGCTGCTTGCCGCCCTCGGCGATCTGACCGGAGCTTTGATTTTTGAATTTTCTTCCTTATTGATCGCAATCGCCTATCTGACGCTGGTTCTTAAGGTTGATTTTGGGGCACATCTTTGCGGTGTGACGCTGACCTGCCTCTGCGGTTGTCTTGCCGGGCTGAGTCTGGGATTTCTGGTCGGTTGTATCGGGCAGTTTTCCAAAGAGACCAAGTTTGGTTTCCTAATGGCTGCAATTATGATCTGCTGCTTTTTAAGCGGTCTGATGATCGGAAATATGCGTGCACTTGTGGAAGATTTCTGCCCGCTGCTCAACCGCATCAATCCTGCAGCTCTCATCTCTGACGCGCTGTATTCACTCGTCGTGTACCCATCCTACACACGATTTTTTACAAATATCGCAGGACTCCTGTTACTCTCGGCACTTTTCTGTCTCGGCGGTCTTGCACTGGTAAGGAGGAAAAAATATGCCAGTCTTTAAAGCATTTTTCGCAATCGCAAAAAAACGGCGAAATGCCGCATTGATCTATTTTGGCGTCTACGCGATGATCACTCTGCTGCTGTCGGCACTCTCGCAGGATTCCATCAACGAGAACTTCAAAGCCAGCCAGCGCTCTATCGCCATCACAGATGAAGACAACACGGATGCAAGCCGCGCTCTGTGCGATTATCTCGCATCCATCCACCAGGTCACAACACCGGAGCCGGGAGATGACACCGCACTGTTAGATGCGATCTACTACCGCACACTCAACTATGCCCTGGTCATCCCGGAAGGATTTGAAGACCGGGTGCTCGCCAGCGAGACCAAAGACCTTGTCTCCTCCCTGACAATTCCGGGAAGCAGCAGCAGCCAGTACGTGGACAACCAGATTACGCAGTATGTGCAGGCACTACAGCTCTATCTGGCAGGCGGTGACACCATTGCCGAGGCCATCGACCATACGGATCATACCATTTCCGACCTTCCCAAAGTCTCCGTCACATCTTTTCAGATGTCCGACGCCGACACCAACAGCAAGGTTTTTTATTTCTTCCAGTATTTTCCGTATATCTTTCTGGCAATCCTGTTCGCCGGCATGGCTCCGATTCTGGTTACCTTAAACAGCCGCGACATGAAAGCCCGGACGGCGTGCTCCGCTCTTCCCGGAAGAACACGTACTCTTGCCATGGCATCCGGCTGTCTCCTGTACAGTCTCGGCATCTGGCTGCTCTTTCTGCTGCTTGGTCTCGTATTCTACCGGAAAGCCATGCTGCAGCCCTATGTCGGCTATGCAATCTTAAACAGCCTCGCTTTTCTGCTTTTTACGGCTGCACTCTCCCTGCTCATCTCGACGTTCTCGCCGGATGACAATGTATTAAATATGCTGGCAAATATCGTCGGTCTGTCCATGTCCTTTCTCTGCGGTGTCTTTGTCCCACAGTCCATGCTCTCCGGTTCCGTACTTGCCGTAGGACGTTTCCTTCCCGCCTACTGGTACATCCGTGCTAACAATATGCTGGCGGGCTTCGGAAAGGAAGTCTTCGACCTGGGCTTTTACTGGAAATGTATCGGCATCCAGCTCCTCTTTGCCGCCGCCATGTTTGCCCTGACTGCTGTCGCTGCGAAACAGCGCAGGGGCACTGCCACATAGGCAGGCAACGCTGTCCTTTGAAGTGCTAAGTCATATTATCCAAAACACATTCTATAGATTTCAGGTAGAACTGCATAGGAAAGATTTATTGAAAAAAATGTGTGCAGTTCTTCCAACCGGATGACTGCATCTGATTTTGTGTCTCTTCCACGTTTGGACTCTCCCGGAGGGTGTCCGACAAGCCACAGACAATGAGCGGACTTTCTAGTGTCCCTAATGGCACCGCTTCACAGACAATATAAAACCGCGCGAACCGAAACTCGTTGGCATCTGCTATTGAAAATAGGGCAGATGCCAATTCAGACATCGGCTTCGCGCGGTTATGTTCTGCTCATTGGTGCCAATAAGGGACACACAAAAGTCCTAAAATTGTCTTCTGGCTTGCGGACACACTCCGCGGAGTGCTCCAAACTTGGAAAGACACGAATCATCGCAGATGCAGCCACCGGCTGGTTAGAAATGCCACATTTTTTGAACAAAATATTTCCTGTGCATTCTACCTGAAATCGAAAAGTGTGATTTTCTTATAATATGACTTAGCCTTCAAAGGACACCGCCTGCTTCATGGGGCAGTGTCCTTCGCCATTTTGTTACACTGACACATCCACAGATACGCCGGCAGTGGCTGGCGCTGCGTCAGGTGCAGTTCCCGCTCCGCTGCCCGCCGTCACGGCTCCCGCTGTCGTAACTGCAAGAGTTCCTCCGTCGGTAAGCGACATCTCCGCTTCCACTTCCGCCTCTGCCTCCGCTTCGATCTGATTCTGTGCCATCATCTCAAGTTCCGCCATCGACATTGCGGCATCACTGATATCCAGTGTAATTCCGCTGTCCTCACAATAAGAACTGCCTCCGCCAAAGCCTTTGCCATCCTCGAGCTGTGACTTGATATATTTGAAATCCGCCTCTGCAATCTTACCCCGCTCCTGCGAGCGGTGTCTCTGCTGCTTCTGCGCCATCTCGTTCTTCTTTTTCTTCTGCCGAAGCACTTCCTGCGTATTCTCAATCGATACCTTCTGCTTGAGTTGACGCTCTTTCTGTGCCACACGGCGCTTCACTTCATGTTCCTTCTGCTGGCTCTTACCGTTGTTTTCCTTCTGCGCAGACTGCTGCTCGCGCTCTTCCTCGCGCAGATTGCGCACTTTAAGCTGCGCACAGCGCACCATCCGTCTCGCATGCGCAAGCGCATTCGCCACTTCCTTGGAATCATACTGTCCGGATGCCGCCGCACGCTGAAGCATAGACACCTTGCTCTTTGCACGGGTCAACGCCGCAGATGCACTCTGCGGCTTCTTCGCCCGGAGCAGCTGTCCGGAAATATCTCTGTGATTATAATTGAGCTGTTTTTTCGAGGTTCCCCCTGAACTACTGACCCCCGCCATCTGCTCAAATGTATTTGTGCTTTTTCGGATGGAAAGTGTGCCTGTCATCGATGCCTGACTGTTCACACTTCCCAGTGCATTGATACTGATTCCCATATCCACATTCCTCCCTGAATGTATCCCTGACTGAATCCGTTCATATGGTATACATCGGCTGAAATTGGATTTTTCGTTAGGTTTCCTGCATGAAACAGCGGATTTCTGTTATAAACGGTCACAGAAGCCTTCCAAGCAGCCAGCACATCCGGGTCACATCCAGAATGTTTGCCAGCACCAGAAGCCCGAGTACAGTAAACATCAGTTTTTCCGGCACCGGCATTTTCCCCTTACTGTGTGCACCGCTTCCGCTCTGCGCAGCATCTGCACTGCCTGTCTTCCAGACAGCTTTCATGCCTCCCAAGTTCCACACGGCATCCGCACACACATAGATCAGCACGAAATACAGATAGAGGTACGGCCGGTCTGCCGATGCGTAAATCGTCGGTGAAAATCCCATGACGACCCCCGTGGCAAATCCGCCTGCCAGCAAAAACGCCGTCCACAGGTAATGCTTCCACGCTCCATCCGCCAGCTGCCACAACGCGTACAGAATTCCAAAAACAGACAGTACCAGAAATACCAGCGGCATATAGGTTACCAGAGCATGCCAGTCCCAGTGTGTCGTCTGTTCCGGTCGCACGAACACCTTTTTCAAGGATGGGTGGCTGACACGCACCACCGCCTGTCCAAACAGCAGCAACGCCGGAATCCCCGCCAAAAGCGTCTTACGGTAATCGCCTGTCTTACGATACACAAGCAGCACAAGCACTGCTGCCACAACGCAATAGACCGGATCAAGCTCCGCGATAAAGATCCGTTCCACATTGGCAAGTCCCATGTAGAGCTTCTCTGCGAATGTAAAATCAGCGAACTCCGGCATTCTACCCGCCATCTCCTGCGCGCTCCGGATTGCATTTCCCGGACAGCTGAGAATATATACGAGAGAGATAATATCTATGCCGCACAATGCATAGAGAAGCGGCTGTTTCATACGCTTTTCTGAGATATAATGCAGCACTTCCATACCAAGCAGCAGAAGCAACAACACCGCAGCCTGTTCCTGGCTGCCCGCATAAGCACACGCCAGAAGCGCTGCTGTCGCCTCCCACACCGGCACTTTTCTGCCGCAGCGAAGCTGCTTTAACACCATGCCGATCACCAGAACGCCCCAGAGCGGCCAGAGATAATTGGTCGTCGTCGCAATCCATCCGGCGGATGCCATATCCGCAAACGGATAGAGCAGCACCAGTCCGGTTACAAACCAGCGTCCACACCCGGTCACACCCAGCAGTCCGCCAAGCAGCACCGGGAGGGACGTAAAGATGACAATATCAAGGATTTTCCAGAGCAGCGGACAGTGCACCAGTGGAATTAACACCGCCTCGATCACCATACGCGATGACCATGTCTCATAGCGGTGTGCCAGGATCTCGCCGAGTGAACTGTTACCGTCCAGAAGGGTTTTAAAATAGACCATATCATCGCCGACATTCGTGGACAATACTGCATGCCAAAGGACGGCGGCAAGCGCCGCCGCCACAAATGCACCATTTTCATAAAACCATGTCCGTTTCGCTCCGATGTCTCCTTTTAACATATTTCAGCACCTGCCGGCATCGGTTTCTCCGGCGTCATCAGCGCCAGATTGCCTTCCGCATCCTCAGCGCATAAAAGCATCCCCTCTGAGAGAACTCCCGCAAGCTTCGCAGGCTTTAAGTTTACCAGTACCATCACTTTTTTACCGACCATCTCTTCCGGCGTGTAATATTTACGGATACCGGAAACGATCTGCTTCACCTCGCTGCCGACTCTTACCTGGGAGCACAGAAGCTTCTTCGACTTCTCCACAGCCTCACAGGAAATAATCTCTCCCACCTGGAACTGAAGCTTCATAAAATCATCATATGTGATTTCTTCCTTCGCCTCGATGTCGATGACGTCTTCTGCTTTTTCCTCTGCAGGAGCCTCCTCGCCAAGCGCTCTCTGCTCCGCCTCAAACTCCTTCTTCTGTGCCTCGCGGATCGCTTCTACCTTCGGCATCACATCCTTTGCATCCAGACGTGCGAATAAGATCTCCGGCGTCCCGGTCACTTTCGTGCCGTTCTCATACAGACCAAACTGATTCAGTTCCTCAAAACCGCGGAGTTGTGTATGAAGCTGTGCCACAATCTTCTCTGCGGTCTCCGGCAGAAAGCTGTACAGCAGGGATGCGCCCACCGTAATCGACTCTGCCAGATTATAAAGTACCTCTGCCAGACGGTCGGATTTTGCCTCGTCCTTCGCAAGTACCCACGGTGCCGTCTCATCGATATATTTGTTGCAGCGGCGGAACACGCCGAATACCTCAGAAATGGCATCTGCCACACGCAGATCCTTCATCTTCTGTGCCACTCTGTCTCTGGCTCCGGTCACAACTGCCTTTAAGTCTTCGTCCACGTCCTCTGTCACACCCGTGCTTCTTACCACACCGCCAAAATACTTGTTGCTCATGGAAACCGTACGGTTGACGAGATTTCCAAGGATGTTGGCAAGATCAGAATTAAAGCGCTCCACCACCAGTTCCCAGGTAATCACACCGTCGTTCTCAAATGGCATCTCATGCAGTACAAAGTAACGGGTTGCATCCACGCCGAACAGATCCACCATATCGTCCGCATAGATCACATTTCCCTTGGATTTGCTCATCTTGTCTCCGCCCTGTAAGAGCCACGGATGTCCGAATACCTGCTTCGGCAGCGGGAGATCCAGCGCCATCAGGAAAATCGGCCAGTAGATCGTATGGAAACGGATGATGTCCTTGCCGATCAGATGCAGATCTGCCGGCCAGTTCTTTTTAAATAAATCGGAAGAATTGCCGTCCGCATCATAACCGATCTTCGTGATATAGTTGGTCAGCGCGTCCAGCCATACATAAACCACATGCTTCGGGTCAAAGTCCACCGGAATTCCCCAGGAAAATGACGTTCTGGAAACACACAGATCCTGCAATCCCGGAAGCAGGAAATTGTTCATCATCTCATTTTTTCTGGATACCGGCTGAATGAACTCCGGATGGGTGTTAATATGCTCGATCAGACGATCCGCATATTTGCTCATCTTGAAGAAGTATGCCTCCTCCTTCGCCGGCTTTACCTCTCTCCCGCAGTCCGGGCACTTGCCGTCCACCAGCTGGGACTCTGTCCAGAAGGACTCACACGGCGTACAGTAAAGTCCCTCGTAAGATCCCTTGTAGATGTCTCCCTGATCGTACAGCTTTTTAAAAATCTTCTGCACCTGTTTCTCATGGTCTGCATCGGTCGTGCGGACAAAGTTATCGTAGGACGTGTTCATCAGATCCCAGATGCGCTTTACCTCGCCTGCCACATTGTCTACATATTCTTTTGGCGTAATGCCTGCTTTTTCCGCCTTCTCCTGGATCTTCTGGCCATGCTCGTCTGTTCCGGTCTGGAAATAAACATCGTAGCCCTCCAGTCTCTTATAACGCGCGATCGCATCTGCGAGCACGATCTCATACGTATTTCCGATATGCGGCTTGCCGGATGTGTAGGCAATCGCGGTCGTCATGTAAAATTTTCCCTTGTCACTCATTTTGTCTGCTCCTTCCTAATAAAACAAAAAAATCCCGTCTTCGGGGCTGTATCAGCCACCAGAAGACGAGATAACTCCCGTGGTACCACTTCTATTCACACAGAATCTGCACTCTGTGCCTCTGTGGATATCGCAACCAATATCCCCCGCTGTAACAGGCGGTCCCGTCAGAACTTATCGCTGTCCTTAGTAACGTCCAGTGTTCAGTCCTGCCACTCCAAAGCCATCTTCCATCCGCCCTTCCTCATTTCCTCGCAGCAAGCTGCGATCGCGCAGCTGGAAATCTCTCTGTAAAGTATCTGCAGATGTACTCTCTTTTTCCTCGTGTTTGTGTGTATCGACTTTTTTAAGATTAGCACCAAACCTGCGGAAAGTCAAGCATTCGTAAGCACAGACGCCCCAGAGAAAAAGTATTTTACTTTTCCACATACTCTTCCCGCAGCGGGTCTTCTGCAGCGATCGTCACATCTTCCAGGGTAATTTCCCGCAGCGGACTTTCCGGCAGGCCGCAGAGTGAGACACCGACGGCAGCATGGTTTCCCCGGATATGGGCACTGTCAAATAGAACGTAGAAAAATCTTTCGCTTTTCAAGCTGCCCCAATGCAATTCCGCTCCACCTGCCGACGCTCCGTAAAACACCTAAACGGTATGCTGTTTGCATAATTGTTTATTATCATACATATAAGAATCGGCCTTATCCAATAATATCTGCATTGTACATTCCTTATAGTCTTCGGATAGCGCCCATCCGCATGCATAATCGATTGACATAGGATTTTCATTGTCATTTAATCTATCTTTTTCCCTGCGTAAGTATTTTAAAATATCCTCAACCTCCGCTTTACTGGTATGATATATAACTGCCATAAATTCATCCCCGCCATACCTTCCAACAAAATCTTCTTCCGGAATCACACTGCGTAAAAGCCGGGCAAAATTCATTATTAGCTGGTCTCCTGCCGAATGTCCCATTGTGTCATTCACCGTTTTCAAATTATTCAGATCAAACATTATGCATGCTGTCGGTTCATCAATGATCTCTTTATTATTAAGTATTTTCTCACATGCACTTTTATTGGGTAATCCTGTATGGCTGTCTGTATATGCCCTCTGTTCTAACAGCTTGTTTTGCACTGCCATCTTCATTGCCATCAGCGTCTGCATAATAACCAATATTACCAGGCACAACATATCAAGTGCTGACAAAATCTCTATGGTACGAATCTTTCTTGCAATCTTTTCTGAATAATTTTCCGCTGCAGATACTGTTTCATCTGCCATCTTAAAATAAGTTTCACTCATATTTACAATATCTGTATTTTCATATCCCCCGCTTCTCACCGCTTCAATTTCTATTTTTAATTTTTCCCAGTAGTCACTCTGAACCTGTAATTTATCCTGATATTCTTTATCATGAAGCTTTACCAGATCATAATGTCCATCCTGGTATTTTAATCCGCTCAGAATATCATCCAGATACTGAACTAATTCTTCATTCTGGTTTCCTGTAATTTCTAACTTTACTTCACGCTGTGTGGCTCCACGTACCAGACCTGCATAATTTATTACCCGTGCAGTCCCCTGTAACCTGTTGATCTGTACCATCATAAAGACAATAAGAACTACCAATACCAATATAAGACCGCTTTGTGTAATGCCAATTATATTTTTCTTTTCCTTATTCAACTCCATCTCCCCGTTTACTCCTATACCTTCAATAACCTTCATTTCACCTTTAACTGGATTTATTTTTAATAATGATTATATCCTCTCTCTGACTGTGTGTCAAAAAAACAGGGAGCAGATTCTGCCCTGCAGAATCTGCTCCCTGTATGGAACTCATATTCTATCTTTTATACTTCCATCTTACAATGACAAAACGATAAACAATACGTTTACCGCACAACAGACAACTGTCAGCACCGTCAGGAACACTGCGGACGGCACTGCCGCTTTGGAAACCGCCGCAGTCACGCCCGCATCCGCCGCCGGCTCTGCTTTCCGTCCAGATACCGCCACAGCCGCCGGCTCCTTCCACACGCTGCGCTGCCGGCAGATGCCAGACAGTGTGACCGCCAGAAGAATCCCGTACAGCGGCGCATACACGCGCTCACCCGAGACGTAGATCGTCGCCATAAAGCCCAGCACCATCCCAGCACCAAAGCCGCACCCCACCAAAAGCAGCACGCTGATGAAAGTAAACAGATCGTCGCCGAACAGCTGGTACAGCGCATAGACCATCGCCGCCACCGTCACTGCCAGATACACCATGGGAATCCACGTCGACAGATCGCTCCAGCTCCACTCCAGAATCTCCCCCGGCATCACGAACAGCCCCGAGAGCCCCGGATATGCAGTTCTTAACACTGTCTGCCCGAACAGAATGAGCAGCGGAAGCGCCGAGAGAAACGTCCTGCGGTAATCTTTCGTCTTCTCCCAGACAAGCCATGTCCAGATCAGCACCACCAGAAAAAATACAATGTCCGCATTGGCGATAAACACGCGCTCAATACTCAAAAGTCCCAGATACAGCTTCTGTCCGAATCCAAACGTCGCATAAACCGGAAGATCCGCAATACTGACCGCATTGCGTCCGGCATTGCCCGGACAGAGTGCAATTACGAGCAGTGAAACCACATCGATCACCGCAAGAGTCCAAAAAAGCACTGCATTTCCCGGCCTTCTGTGCGCTTTCCACAGATACACGCCGCTAAGCACGAGCAGCAGCGTCATAATCACGGCATACTGTTCATGACTTCCTGTCACAACCGCGACAGGAACCGCGGACACTGCCGCTGCCGGGTGAATTTTCTCCGCAAGCGCAAGCTTCCTTATCACCCACGCCACATAAAAAAATCCCCAGAACGGCCAAAAATGTGTAACTGTTGTCGTAATCCATCCCGCCGTACCCATGTCGTGAAACGGAAAAATCAGCACCGCCGCTGCCGCGCACCAGTTCATCGTCTTCCCGCCGCCGAAAAGCCCGGACAGCAGAAGAGGCAGCGTCGCAAACAACAGAAAATCAATGATTCTCCACAAAAGCGGGCACTGTATGACATTGACCAGTACACACTCCGACACCACGCGCGATGTCCAGGTCAGATAACGCTGCGTCAGATACGCCCACAGCGTCGTGTCTTTTGTGGCATCCCGGAAAAAAATGTCGTCTCCCGCCATCGGCTTCATCCCGGCGTGGTAGACCAGTCCGATCACCGCCACCAGCACAAACGGAAGATATGCCGCGTATCTGCTACTCTTCCTCATACATATCATCCATCTTCGTACCACAGTTGCTGCAATATACAGCGCCTTCCGGCATCTTCGCACCGCACTTCGGACATTCCGCAGAACCCTGGATCCGCAGTACCTCGGCTTTCATGCGCTCGATCTCCTCCACCGCTTCCTTGATCAGGAAAAACTGCTCTGCCGCTTCGCATCCTTCCTCATCCTTGTGCTTCTCGTAATAAGAGCGTCCCAGCTCCTCATACTGCTTCTGCACATAATCCTCCTTGGATTTGATATCCAGCTTTAACTTTGCGATCTCGGATACGTCCTTCGCTTTCTGGCTGACATCCTTCCCCGCACTTACCAGTGACTCGCTTAACTTATCAAAAAATTCCATGAAGCTTTCCTCCCTGTCGTTTCCTTTTCCCCAGTATAACGCCAATTTTCCTTTACAGCAATCGAAAAAGCAGGAAAAATCTTTTTCTGCAAAATCTTTTCATGCTACCGCATGCAGATATACACAAGATAGACCACATAGAGCGCCAGCATCACAATGCCCTCGAAGCGGTCCAGCTTCTTCTTCGTCCAGGCGAACGCCCACACCAGTACGCTCATCGCAACCAGAATCACAATATCGATCACATTTTCCATGATAAATGTGATCGGACTGATCGTCGCTGCGATACCGAGCACAAACAGAATATTGAAAATATTGGAGCCGATCACATTACCGAGCGCCATATCCAGCTCATTTTTGCGCGCTGCAACCACCGAGGTCACAAGCTCCGGCAGGCTGGTTCCACAGGCAACAATCGTAAGTCCGATCAGATTCTGGCTGAGTCCCAGCTTTGCAGCAACCGTGGATGCGCCGTTTACAACAAAATCCCCACCGAACTTGATCGCCACAATACCGCCGACGATAAACACAATGCATTTCCACACCGGCAATACCTCATACTCATCATCTCCGGCAGCAGCACGCGCTTTCAGTGCCGAGCGCACCATCCAGACCAGAAAAGCGACAAATACAATAAGAAGGATAATTCCGTCTGCCCTGCCAAGCTGCATTCCCAGATATCCGCAGACTAAAAGCAAGACTGCACAGACTACAGAAAACGGAAACTCTTTTTTTAACGTACTCTTTTCCACATAGAGTGGATTAAAAAGGGCACAGAATCCACAGACCACCATCAGATTAAAAATATTAGAGCCAATAGCATTGCTGACTGCAAGTGCATTATTGTTCGTTACCGATGCCGTAATACTGACCGCACATTCCGGAAGACTCGTCCCCATCGCCACGATCGTAAGTCCTATAATGATCGAGGGCACTTTCAGCATCTTTGCCACGGAAGAGCTTCCCTCCACAAAAAAATCTGCTCCCTTAATCAGAAGCACAAATCCAACAACAAGCAGCACAACTGCCCAAAGCATTTCTGTCATAATAATCTCCATTCCTCTCTGTTTTCTCTACTGTATTTATTTTCTCAAAATTATCTCAACTTCCGGTAATCCGGCACCTATCCCACAAACCCGAGGTGCTCCAGCAGAATCTTCACGCCGATCAGCACCAGGATGATGCCGCCTGCAATCTCCGCCTTTTTCTTATAGCGGTTTCCGAAAAAATTGCCAACATAGACGCCGCCGATGGAGATACAAAACGTGGTAAGACCGATGATCATGACTGCCTCCCCGATCGGGTAATTCAAAAATGCGAATGTAATTCCGACCGCAAGTGCATCGATACTGGTCGCCACCGCCAGCACAAGCATCTCTTTTAAGTCGAGTGGCGGATCCAGCTTGTCGATCTCCACATTCTCATCCTCCGGACGCACCGCCTCGGCGATCATCTTGCCGCCGATGAATGCCAGCAGCACAAAGGCAATCCAGTGATCAATACTGGTAATGTAGCTCTCAAACTGTGTGCCGAGCGCCCAGCCGATAAACGGCATCAGCGCCTGAAATCCTCCAAAAAACAGACCGATCACAAACGCCTGTTTTTTGTTTACCCTGCGCATCGCAAGACCTTTACAGATCGACACTGCAAACGCGTCCATCGAAAGGCCCACTCCAATGAGCAGCAATTCAATAAAAACAGCCATACCAACCTCCACATTTTATTCTGCCCCTGCCACAGGGCGCACATACACATTCAGCCCTGATGATGCATTTTCCGCCGGCGCACACATAAAAAAGAGACTGATGTATATCCTCTGCGCACCGCTCCCGTCTCCGTCTGCGATATAACACCAAAGATATACATGAGTCTCATTCTTTAAGATTTGCCAGGTCAGGCTGTCCGACCGGTCTGTTGACAAATCACGCTCTGCGCGAACTACTCCCTCACGGAATCTGCATTCATCAATAACGCTGTTTTCTTACTATATAGCAGCCCGCATTTTTTGTCAACTGATTTGTCGAAAAAACAACCTTTTTATCCCAGAAGTTCGAGAATTTCCTCCTTGGTAAAGGAAACAGAGTCCATTCCCTCCCCCTCGAGCACCTGTTTTGCCAGTTCCTTTTTGCGCTCCTGGATCGCAATGATCTTCTCCTCGATCGTTCCCTCGGATACCAGCTTGTAGACCGTCACAACATGCTTCTGCCCGATGCGGTGGGCGCGGTCCGTTGCCTGGTTCTGCACCGCCACGTTCCACCACGGATCATAGTGGATCACAATATCCGCAGCCGTCAGGTTCAGCCCGGTTCCTCCTGCCTTTAAGGAAATACAGAATACCGGCACGTCGTCCTCGTTAAAGCTCTCCACCATCTGCATGCGCTTTTCCTTGCCGACAGAACCGGTCAGCATATAGTAGTCAATCCCGGCCTTCTTAAGCCCTGCCGCCAGACGATCCAGCATGGACGTAAACTGCGAGAACAATAACACCTTGTGCCCGGCGCCAACCGCATTCTCGATCAGTTCCATGCACATCTGCGCCTTCGCGGATTCTCCCTTATAGCCCTCAAACAGAAGTCCCGGGTCACAGCAGATCTGCCGCAGTCTCGTCAGCTCCGCCAGAATCTGAATCTTCTCGGAACGGAATTCCTTCTCGGATTTGCCCTCCAGGCTCTCCTTCATGCGCTGCACATGGGCATCATAGAGCGCAAGCTGCTCTCCTTCGAGCTTCGCGAAGACATTCTCCTCCAGCTTCGCCGGAAGATCCCGCAGCACTTCCCCCTTCAGACGGCGCAGGATAAACGGCCGGATCATGCGCTGCAGGCGCTGCATACGGTTTTCATCCCCATTTACCACGACCGGGATCTCGATCTCCTCCCGGAACCGCTGATAAGTATATAAAAATCCCGGCATCAGATAATCAAAAATACTCCACAGTTCACTCAGCCGGTTCTCAATCGGCGTTCCGGTCAGCGCCAGCTTGAAACCCGCGGTAATCTGCTTGACGCCTTTTGCCGCCTGGGTTCCAGGGTTCTTGATATACTGCGCCTCGTCGATTACCTGAATCGCAAACACCATATCGCGGTACAACTCCACGTCGCGTTTTAACAGATCGTAGGACGTAATCAGCACTTCCCCTTCCTTCGTGTGTCTGACAATCCTCTGGCGCTCTGTGGCGAGTCCGGTCACGAGCGTCGTCTTGATCTGCGGTGCAAAACGGCTGATCTCTTTCTGCCAGTTGTAGACGAGCGACGCCGGACATACGATAAGGGAACGGTGCCACTCCCGCTCTCCTGCCTTGGCACTCTCCTGTTCCGACAAGAGCAGACTGATGACCTGCAGGGTCTTGCCCAGTCCCATATCGTCCGCAAGGATTCCGCCGAATCCGTTCTCGCGCAGTGTCTTTAACCACAGAAAACCGCTCTTCTGGTAGCCGCGCATGATGCTGCGGAGCGAATCCGGCACCTCATAATCGCTGTCCTCGATCGTCTTCATATTGCGGACCATGCCCTTGAACTCGCGGTTTTTCTCAACGGAAAGCTCCTGATTGCTCTTTAACGCCGCGTCCAGATACATCGCGCGGTATTTTGGTACGTTCACATGACCTTTTTTCAGTCCGGATTCTGTCAGGCGGAGATCCTCACTGATCTCCGCAAGCAGCCCCAGACCATCCTCGCGCACATCAAGAAAATCTCCGTTTTTCAGACGGACGTATTTCTTTTTCCGATCGTACCGGGTCAGAAGATATGCCAGCTCCTCGCGCGACATCTCATCCGAGTGAATCTGCAGTTCCAGAAGATCGCTCTTTAGCGCAACGCCCACCGAAACCGACGGTGAAGAAACGACTTTCATTCCCCGGAAATCCTCCGTCGTGTAGATCGACATATACTCGCTGAGGCGCTGCAGACCACTGCTGATGAGCTGATAGAGCATGTCCTCATTGTGCGAGAGGATGAATATCGTCTGCCCGAGCCCGTATTCGTTGAAGTACGGCTCGACCAGCGTGCGCACGCGCATCTCCTCCCCGAGATCCCGGACCTCGCCCGGCTCAATCTTCTGTAATACGTTATATTTGTCGTCCCCGTAGGCAGCGACCAGCTTCGCACCGACCGTCTGGTTGTCCTGCTTGTCCAGATACAGCTCAAACTCCGGCTTTTTCGGAACATAGAGCGTCTCATCGAAGCCCTCCGCCGTTACCCGGAACGTCTCCCTTAAAAGCGGTAGCAGATCCCTGCAGAACGACGGCAGTTCCTCCGCGGCAATATAACATTCCCCGCCGGTCTGGCGCTCCATATAGTCAAAAAAATCTCCCGCCTTCGCCTTTAAAGCCTCACTGCTGCGATAGATCATGCCGTCTTCATAAAAATAGTAAAATCTGCTTCCCCTTATGACGTGCAGATCCTCCAGCACAAGGAACACACCGGACGCCCCTGCGCGTATCTCAAGCTTCGGCTTGCGCTCTTCCTCCTGCACATGATACTCCTCCTCCGGCAGATACCCGATTTCGGCAGATAACGGCATTTCCCCGATGGCGTCAAAAAAACGGTCGATGCCGACCTCATCGAGCTCCATCGTGCGCTCATATCCCCCGGTGTAAGCATAATAGGCATGAAATCTGCTCTGGCGCTTCTTGTCGTCATCCTGCATCCGCATAAACTCTACCATCCGCCATGCATCTTCTGTAAATGCCTGTCTGTTGTGATAAAAGTCCAGCTTTTTTCCGTAATGCACCTTTTCATTCCGCTCGATGGAATGTAAAAAGGCAGAAATATTCTTTAATACATACTTCTGCTCCATCCCGATCTTAAACTCCACCGTCGCATAACTGTAATCCATCTTAAAATAAGGCTCCAGTTCCACCTTTCCATAGACGCTCTCCGGAATCAGATAGCTCACGCCGGCACGCAGTGAATACTGGTTCAAAAGCGTCTTGAACGCTCCCGCCGTCTGCATCGGGGCGGCAGGCTTCTCCTCCGCGGCGCTTCCCTGCTCTCCCACCTCATGTCCGGTGCGCTTCGCAGCCAGAATGTCCTTCGCCTGTCTGCGGTTGACGTAGGCAAGAAGCGCTGCGACACAGTGTTTGCACATCCCCTCATAATTATAAAATGCCTCGCAGGTACAGTTGCTGCTCGACACCGAGCCGTATTCCTCATCGACAACTACCGTCACCCGGTAGCTGCCCTGTTCTCTTCCACGGACTTCCGCCCGCACTTCGGCGACGGGCAGATCATGCTCCAGGTAAATATCATACGCAAAATCCAGCACGCCCCCTGTCTCATATAATTCCTTTCCTCTCCGGTAGACTGCCGGATACACATCCTCCTTGATATCCGATACGGAAAACATAACCTCTCCTCCTGCTTTTGCCCTCTGTTCTCTGACGTATTATTGTACCATAAAATCCTTTTTTCTTCATTCTTTTCTTTTAATTTTTTTGTCAGAATATGGTACAATGAGACATATCTTGTGATTGAAATACTTCTTATTTTCTATGGAGGTCTGTCATGATACAATATACGATCCATGAAGTTGCCGCTTTACTTAATATCTCCACGGATGCCATCCGGCTCTACGAGAAGGAGGGACTTGTCACGCCCACGCGCAATCCGGAAAACGGCTACCGCTACTATAACACCGAGCAGATTCACCGCATCATGGGAATCTGTCTCTACCGCAGGCTACATGTGAGCATTGCCGAGATCAAGCGCCTTGTCGAAGTGTCTACACTGGAAGATATCTCCGATGGTTTTTCCGGTTTCATTGATTCCCGCAAAAAAGAGATTGCGCGTCTCACACTTGAAGTGGAGCAGATGTCCTATATGAAACAGCATCTGGATACCCTGGATGAAGGCAGCCGCACTATAAGCATCCGGACGCTTCCCGCAGTCTATCCACTTTACCATCAAGATTCTGCCTTTTTAGGCTACCGCACGTTAAAAGATGTCTTTCACTCATCACTGTTTCCTATGGGGAATTTCAGCTACATTCTCTCCGTTGAAACGTCCGGTTCCTGTCAGGTCAGTGCTCTCCTGTTCGCGATCCGCGAGCCCATGCTTGCGCTCACTCCACTCAATCCAGCCAATCTGCCCAGACGGGAAAGCTGCCGCTGTCTCTACACCGTAACCGCATTTCCGACCGAGCATGAGATGTGCTGGGATCTCTCCGCCGTCCTGAAATACGCCGGGGAGCATCAGCTTTCCTGCAAACCGGAAGCTTACGCTTTCTACGTCTTCAGCATAGCACAGCCAGATGTCATCCTGGATTATTACGAAGTATATCTTCCGCTGGAAGACTCCTGATTTTTTCAACCTCCTATTGACCTTAGACCTGCACCAAGGTCTATGTTAGTATCACAAACATCTGGTACTTTCGTACAGGAAAAGGAGGTCTATCATGAACGATTCAAGAGAGTTAACGTTACAGGAACGCTCCACAAAGCGTGCCAACTATTGTCTGATGCTTACAGTTCTCATCATTTCCATCTATATGATGTTTCTGTTTATCGGAACCATTCTGCAGGGAAATCATGCTCTTTTCCGTCTTTTTGTCATTGCTGGCATGATTGCCCTCCCTGCAGCTGTTAGTACATTGTTCTATTTTTTTAATCCAGTTTCCATACGCTACCGCAATGTCGCGCTTACATGCTTTCTGATCATTTATGAAGTCAGCTGTCTATCCTCAAAACTTTTTGTCTATAATCTCTTTATGATTCCCATACTTGTCGCACTATTAATGTACTTTGACCTGAAGCTGGAAATCTGCGCCGGTGTATTAAATATGGTCTGCTGTATTTTAAACGGTGTTTACTCTGTCCATGTGCTTGGAACCAACTCTCTTTCCGAAACCAATATGATCTTTGTCATCTGCTCCATTATTATTGTCATCAACACAATCACCTGCCTGGCGTCCCGCGTGGCCGTCCTGCACAACACAGAGGAGCTCGCCGAACTGGAAGCCCACAAGAAAAAGCAGGAGGATATGATGAATTCCATCGTGACCGTCGGCACATCCGTCAATGAATCCACCCAGTCCATTCATGCGCTGATCGAGGAGATGACAGAGGCAACCGGCTGCGTCAGCCAGGCAATGGGCGACATTACCGTAAGCATGGAGAGCACAGTCGCAAGCATTCAGGAACAGGCTTCCATGACCGGACGGATTCAGGACATCATTGCCGATACCGTGTCGATCGCAGACGCACTTACCAACATCTCCCAGTCTTCTGGTAAAAATGTAGAGACCGGTCAGGCGCTTGTGAGCAATATTGTCACCCAGACGGCGGAAGTAGAATCTGAGAATAAGCTCGTCAAGGAAAATATGACTGCACTGCAGGCACACACGCAGGATATGTTAAAAATTATCAGCATTATCCAGCAGATTTCCGCACAGACCAATCTTCTCGCCTTGAACGCCACGATAGAAGCAGCGCGCGCAGGGGAAGCAGGCAGGGGGTTCGCTGTTGTCGCGGAGGAGATCCGCATGCTCTCCGAGCAGACCAAACAGTCCACTGAAAATATTGAAGAAATCATCACAAAGCTGAACAAAAATGCCGGCGACACGATTGCCTCCATGGATCATGTCATGGACAAAATCGGCAATCAGGTCAGCATGATTCATGATATTGAAGAAAATTTCAGCGGCATCCGCTCCGGTCTGACCGGCCTTGAACAGAATGCCGCCGCCATCTCAGAGAAGACACGCATTTTAAAGGAAACCAACACCATGCTGGTCGATGAGACCAACACGCTCTCTTCGACAAGCGAGGAGATCAGTGCCTCCGCGGAGGAGACCAACGCAATGTGTACCGACAATGCAGAGCGCTTCAAGAGCGTCAACAACGTCATCGCAGAGCTTGCCGCCGAAGCCGGCAAAATGAACGGTTTTATCGAAGAGTACCACCGCCTGCACGACGCGGACACCGACGCCGAGACAGCAATCTCCCGGCAGGCGCTCCACACGGCATAGAACGGGGCGGTTCAGCAATTCATGCTGACGTCCGGAAAAAATCCGCAAGCTTCTGCCGGCTGCCGGGAGTCACGATTCGTTTGAGCAAAATAGCGCGGTTTCTTCCATGCCGACTGGAACATCCGGGTTCGTGTCTCTTACCACGCTTTGACACTCTATGCGGGTGTGTCCGCACAGCAAAGACAATGAGTGGACTTTTGGGCAGCGCTTGGCACACCTCTTTACAGATTTAATAAAAGGAACTGTCACAATAAGCATATCGCACTTTGCTTTGATAAGTAATATTACGGGAAATAGATACTTAAAAGTTCCAGATAAACATGCGGCGGCAAATTCTGACCGCAA
>OOAC01000523.1_pt1 | contig 34046 bp, 16 predicted proteins | sample 1671041 | NCBI WGS metagenome assembly OOAC01 (sample SAMN06348116, study PRJEB24527) | human gut metagenome | biome: human gut; feature: ankylosing spondylitis patient; material: feces | host: Homo sapiens | place: China | collected 2015-10 | reverse complement strand
TGGTTGCCCTTTTTGACGGAATGAGCTTCCGGATCACGCTGCTTTTCCTTGTTTTTCGTCGATGAAGGCGCGGCTATCAGCGTCGAATCCACAATCGTTCCCTTTTTCAGCATCAGATTGCACTTCTGCAAACTTTCGACCACATTCGTGAAAAAAGCCTCGCCGAGCTGGTTTTGCTCAAGGATATGCCGAAAACGCCCGATGGTATCGCCATCCGGCACCTGATTGCTGGAGTCCACACCGCAGAACTGCGAGAACGCACGGCTGTCGATGATTTCATTGCGCGCCGCGTCATCCGCGAGGTTGTAGAGGTGCTGCAGCACATAGATTCGGAGCATCAATTCCAAGTCGTAGGGCTTATTGCCGCGCTCTCCTTTGTAATAGTGCGGCTGCACGATCCCGACCCATTCCGACCACGGAATCAGTTTCTCCATGATTCCCAGAAACTCTTTCTTCTTCGTTGATGCCTGCCCCAGCTCGTCGCTGATCAGGCTCATCGTCAATTGCTTCTTCACCTCTTTATTATACATCTTTCCCGACCTTTTTGCTGTTCTTTCTTTGTGCGGGATTGCCCAAGGTTTTCTTATTGTGATTTACCCTTTGGCATTCTTCGGAGCAGAATTTCTGTTGGCTGTGTGTAGGCCAATAGGAATTGCCACACACAGCACATTCACGCTGTCGGTAATAGTGATTTCCCCGTTCTGCTTCTCGGTCAGCTTTTTTTTCGTCTTGCCTTGCTTGATAGCAACACTCTTTTGAACAGAACACCTGTCGATTGCTTGTTGGGATAAACTCTTTATTACAATAAGGACAAACCTTTGTCTTGACGACCTCGCCACCGTTTTCAGCGATTTCCTTCGCCTTGCGTTTTTCTCGGTAGGCTTTTTCACGATGACGCTGTTTTTCCAATCGCTTCTTTTCCTCTTGTTCTTCCTGCTCTTTTATCTCGGCAAGTTCTTCTTCGGTATAGGCAATATCCACTTGACCGACATAGTTAAAATAAATATCAACCTTTTGCGTTCTTGCTTTTCCCGCACCCTCGGCTTCATACACCACAATCTTGTCAATAAGTTCGGTAAACATCAAATCGGAAACTTCCGTAGGATTTTTATACTTTCGTATCAGCGAAATAAAATGCTTAATATCCAAAGTACTGTCCTTTTCTTCGGAAAGTTCCTTTTTCATCCTTTCCATTTTCGTTTCCAGTTCCGCCTGCTCATCGTCATACTGCTTCATCAGTTGCTTGTATTGTCTTTCAGGCAGTAGTCCCGATATAAGATTTTCATACAAGCCACGAATAAAAGTAGAAAGTTCGTCATATCGTTTTTGACAGCGTTTTAACTCCGACTGGTTGTGTTTCGGCTTTTCCTCTTGCTTACCTTTCCAAAGGGATTGCAGTTCCAAAGCAAAGGCTTTTTCGTCATTCAGAACAAATTTTGAAAAGCGTTTAACTGCCGATAATATCAAGGCTTCAACATTATCAGCACTAATCGTATGGGAAGTACAGGAATTAACCCTGCTTGCATACCCGCCGCAACGGTAAGAATACTGAATAGAACCGTCTTTCTTGCTGTAATGCGTTTGCAAAGTCATTCTTCTGCCACAGTCGGCACAATATAGATAACCGCTTAATCGGTTGGTATGCGTGCCTCTTGCCGCAGCTCTGTTCACTCGTTTCTTTCGCTTCTGGACGCTGTCCCAAAGCTCCTGCGATATGATAGGCTCGTGCGTATTGGGGAATACATACTGTTCCTCTTCGTCTGTATTCTTTCGCTTGTGCAGTTTGAAATTGGTACTGACTGATTTTCGCAAAATCGTGTGTCCGAGATATTCCTGTCTGCTTAAAATCGTTCTAATGCAAGATACACCCCAAATATAAGGGTCTGAAAACTTAATTCCGTTGTACTGTTCGGGGTGATATTCCTTTGCGTAAGCGGCAGGAATTAAAATCTTTTCTTCGGTCAGTATTTCCGCTATAGCTCGTGGACTTTTGCCCTCGTCGGCAAGCAGAAAGATACGCTTTACCACCTCAGAAGCCACAGGGTCAACAACAAGCGTCTGCTTATCGTTCGGCAGTCGGTTATACCCATAAGGGATTGAACCGCTACAACGCTTTCCATCTTTCATTCGTGCATCAAATACAGCCTTGATTTTATTGCTCGTGTCTTTGGCATAAAATTCGTTCATAATATTCAAAAACGGAGCAAAGTCATTATCCGAAGCATTGTTGCTGTCAATGCTGTTGTTGATTGCAAGAAAACGAACATCTTTTTGCGGAAACAGAATTTCCGTATAAAATCCGACTTGCAGATAGTTTCGCCCCAATCGGCTCATATCCTTAACAATCAATGTTCCGACATTGCCTGCTTCAATTTCCTTAATCAACGCTTGAAAGCCGGGGCGATTGAAATTTACACCCGAAAAACCATCATCAGTAAAATGACGGATATTTTCAAAACCGTTTTTTCGGGCGTAATCTTCCAAGTATTTCTTTTGAGACGAGATTTGTCAAGGTATGTTTTTGCAAAGCAGTGTGCAATTCGTATTGACAAGCAGCAAAAACGGCGCTATAATAATGCTGTTATCGATAATGACATTATTATTTAGGCGCAGAGAGGTGAAAACATGGCCAATAAGGACCATTCCCTGGATGACGGGATCATTCAGGCTGCTTATTCGGAATTTCTTGCTTACGGCTTTCAGAAAGCCTCTCTGCATAAGATCGCTGAAAAGGCCGGCGTCACCACGGGAGCAATCTACACAAGATACAAGAATAAAGATGCGTTGTTTGTCAGTCTGCTTCAGGATTTTTTTGAAACGATGAAGACTCTCTTTACGCCCATCGCTGAAGAATATGAAAAAGCAAGGCGCAGCGCACAGCCGGAGGATATCCTCCGCGCCATAAACGCTGAAGAACGAATCTATTTTCAACTGCTGACCGAGCACTATAATGACTGCACTTTATTTTTCTGCCGCAGCGATGGCAGTTCCATTGAAACCATGCTGCATGAACTGATGGATCAAAAAGCGGAACAAACGGTGGAATTCTTTTTTGAGGTGTATGAAAAAGAGCCGAACGCTGATGCGATCCGCCTTCTGATGGGCTCACTGTTCTGGTATCTTCGCCAGCTATTGGATCAGCACATGGAGGAAGGCAGAATGCTTACCTGCTTACAGGCGGTTCTTGATTTCACCAATGCCGGCTGGCGGCAACTGTGCGATACCTTTCGCTAAATCCGAAAATTTGGTTCGGACGGTTCATCCGTCCGTTTCTTACAACCGGTAGTTAGATGCAGCTAACTAAAGAGAGAAGAGCTTGCGATGATAGATTTTGAATTTGAATTTCAATATGCAGAAGAAAAACAGCCCGCTTTGAAAAAAATCGGCGGCAGCATCCCGGCAGGACGCTGCGTGGTGCTCTGCGGAGGCAGCGGATGCGGAAAATCCACGTTGCTGCGGTGTATCAACGGACTAATCCCACAATTTTACGAGGGAGAGCTAAAAGGCTTTTGCCGCCTGAACGGGCAGGACACTGCCGGGCTGCGTATCGGCGAGATCGGCGAGCTGGCAGCATCGGTATTTCAGGATCCGCGAAGTCAGTTTTTTACCGTGAACAGTTCCAATGAAGTGGCCTTCGGGCTGGAAAATCACGGTTTACCGCAGAAAACCATCCGTCAGCGGGTGGAGGAGGCCTTCCGTGTGTTTCATCTGGAGCGGCTGAAGGATCGCAATGTCTACGAGCTGTCCAGCGGTGAACGGCAGTTCATCTCCATCCTCTCGGCATGGGCCATGGATACGGACATTTTTCTGCTGGACGAGCCCACGGCAAACCTCGACTTCGTAGCCACGCGGCAGTTAAAGGAGATTCTGCTTGCCCTGAAAAGGCAGGGCAAAACGCTGCTGCTCAGTGAGCACCGGCTCTACTATCTTGCCGACATTGCCGATGAATATTGGATCATGGCAGACGGCGAGATCAAAGGAAAATACACTGCCGCAGAGGCGAAGGTGTTCCCGGCGGAGCAGAGACAAACACTTTCTCTGCGCACGCTCGACCTTGCGGAGATCACCGTGCCGGAGAAAGAGCCGCTGCCGAAAACCGCGCCGACAGCACTTGACGTCTCCGATGTCCGCTATACATACAGCAGGAAGGCTGGAGATACCCTATCCGGTGTCAGTTTTTCCGTCCTTGAGCATGAGATTGTCGGTCTCGTGGGCGCAAACGGCTGCGGTAAGACGACGATCGGCAAGCTGATTGCGGGGCTTTACAATCCCTCCGGCGGGCAGATATTCCTGTACGGCAAAGCACGAAAGCCAAAGGGTCTGCAAAAACAGGTACTGTTCATTCTGCAGGAGGCGGAGTTCCAGTTCTTCACCAACTCCGTCCTGCACGAACTGCAATACGGTCACGCGGTAACGCCGGAGTTTGAAGCAAAAACGGAAGCGCTGCTGAAAAGCATGGATATGTGGAACTGCCGCGACCGGCATCCCTTCTCCCTCTCTGGCGGGCAGATGCAGCGTCTGACGCTGATGATGGCGTACCTCTCCGAAAAGCCCATCGTCATGCTGGATGAGCCCACAGCGGGACAGGACGCAGAAAGCCTGGTGCAGTGCGCGGCGCTGATCCGGGAAATGCGAAAGGAGAAAACCGTCCTCATCATCACACATGACCTTGAACTGATTGCAAGCACCTGCGACCGCTGCATCGGGATGTCGGGCAGGCGTGCCGAAACAGAATTTTCTGTGCAGTCGGAGCATGACCTGCAAGCGGTGCGGCGATATATGGAGCGCTTTCATCCTTCCGATGTTCCGGCGAAAAACCAGCATAAAGAACGATTCCACCCGGTGACGAAGCTGCTTTACTGGCTGACCCTGCTGGTCGTGATCTCCACGTCCAACAACCGATTGGTTTATGCCGCATATGCGGCACTGATCCTGCTGACCGCCGCTGACGGCTGGTTCGGAACGGCGCTGGCAGGCGGGATGAGCTTTGGGCTGCTGTGGGCGGCAAACGCCCTGCTGCCGGGCACGGTGTTTTCCTTCATGTTAGTGCTGTTCCCGCGCATCATCGCCGTTGGCATTTCCATGCGGACGATGATCGGGCGAAACGAAGCCAGCCGTACCCTGGCGGCGCTGCGCAATCTGCACCTGCCGGAACGGCTCATTATGATCGTCGCTGTAATCTTCCGCTTCTTCCCCGTTCTGTCGGGAGACATGAAGCTACTGCGGCAGTCCATCCGCACGCGGGGCGCATTTGCAACACCGCTTCAGAAGCTGCGGGCGCTGCCGTCGTATCTGGAAATTCTGACCGTTCCCATGGCGCTGCGGGTCATCCGCATCGCCGAAACGCTGTCCGCCTCCGCCGAAACCCGGGGCATCGACTTAAAGCGCCGCAAGAGCAACTATCTGTCGCTTCGATTCTCTGCGTGGGATGTTGTGTTCTGTGTCCTGCTGGCAGCATCGATCGCCGCCGGTCTTATTCTGTGATCGTCGTCCTTGCGACGTTCGACTATATACCATTCAAAAAGGAGTCTTTCACCATGAGTACCGCAACCGCCAACAAGCTAAACATCAAGGACATCATCACCGTTGTCCTGCTGGCCCTAATCAATGTGGTCATTTTCTTCGCCAGCTCCGTTCTGTACGTGACGCCCGTTACCATCATTCTGATGCCGGTGTTCTTTGCCCTGCTGGAAGGCATCGTCTACTTCATCATCGGCACGAAGGTGAAAAAGCCCGGTGCGATCCTCATTTACAGCATCGTCCGGGCCATTATGGGCGGATATCTGCCGTACATCGTTCTGTTCATCCTCTCCGGTGCCATCGCCGAGCTGCTGCTGTGGAAGATCGGCTACGGCAATGCAAAGGTGCTGACCATCAGCTATGTCATCAATCAGGTGCTGGCCGCATTCGGCAGCACCATCATTCCCTACGCCATCGCAGCCAAGGCTATGGCGGATCAGATGGTCACCGATGGCCGTCAGGGCACCATCCTTGCCGCATCTGAGATGTTGCAGTCTTGGGTATCCGTGGCGCTGGTCGCGGGCGTGATCGTGACTGCAATCATCGGCGCTGCCATCGGCGAGAGAACTGTGAAGAAGCATCTGGCTGCCTGATCTGTATCGGAGGAATTACCCATGAATCAAAGCACGAAACAAAATCGCTCCGCTGCCTCATGGCTGCTGGAGCTGGCAAAAGGTCGGTACGGCGAATACGCTTTGAGTGTATTTACGGCGCTGCTGGGTGTCGTCTGCTCCCTTGCGCCGTATTTCATCATCATTCGGCTCATCACCGCGCTGGTAAACGGCACGGCAGAGCTTTCCCACTGCCTGACCCTCTGCGCGTGGATGGCGGGCTTTTGGGTGCTGCGTTATATGCTGCACAGCATTTCTACATCCCTCTCCCACCATGCCACATTTCATGTGCTGGCCAATACCCGCGTCCGGTTGCTGGACAAGCTGGCGACGCTGCCCCTGGGCACGGTGCTGGACCGTTCCTCCGGCTCCTACAAAAACATTATCGTGGAGCGCGTGGATTCCATTGAAACCACCCTTGCCCACCTTCTGCCGGAGATGACTGCCAACATTGTGGGGGCTCTGGCGGTGCTGGTGCTGCTATTCATCGAGGACTGGCGCATGGGTCTTTCCATGCTGATCGTCGTTCCGCTGGGTATTCTCTGCTTTGCGTCCATGTTCAGCGGCTATAACGAGAAGTTCCAGCGCACGGTCACCGCGACAAAGGTGCTGAACGACACGGCTGTGGAATACATCAGCGGCATTGAGGTCATCAAGGCCTTCGGCCAGTCCAAGACCAGCTACGCAAAATTTGTTTCCGCCGCAAAGGAAGGCGCGGACTGCTTCATCGACTGGATGCGCGGCAGCCTCTTCGGACAGGCGGCGGGCATGGCGATATTTCCCTCCACGCTTCTCGGCATTTTGCCGGTGGGCTGCCTTCTCTATATGCACGGCACACTGTCGGCGGAAACATTTCTGGCGGTCATCGTCCTCTCCTTCGGCGTTATGCAGCCGCTGATCACCGCCTTCTCCTACACAGACGACATTGCGCAGGTGACGACCATCGTGGGCGAGGTGGCGGAAGTGCTGTCCGGCGAGGATATGCAGCGTCCAACGACGGCGGAAAAGCTGCCGACCGATAACGCCATCCAACTGAAGGCTGTCCGCTTTGCCTATCACGACAAGGAAGTACTGCACGGAATCGATCTGCACATTGCCCCGGGGACGGTCAACGCGCTGGTGGGTCCCTCCGGCAGCGGAAAGTCCACCATTGCCCGGCTGATCGCCTCCCTTTGGGACGTGAAGGACGGCTCTATCGAGTTGGGCAGCGTAGATATCCGCACGCTGCCCTTAGCGGAGTGTACGAAGCGCATCGCCTATGTGTCGCAGGACAACTATCTCTTTGACCTTTCTGTCATGGACAACATCCGCATGGGCAAAAAGGGCGCAAGCGATGAAGAAGTCATCAATGCAGCAAAGAAATGCGGCTGCCACGAGTTCATCATGGGGCTGGAAAACGGCTATCAGACCGTCTGCGGCGCTTCCGGCGGACACCTCTCCGGCGGCGAGCGGCAGCGCATCTCCATTGCCCGGGCCATGCTGAAGGACGCGCCCATCGTCATTTTGGACGAGGCCACCTCCTACACCGATCCGGAGAACGAGGCGGTCATCCAGTCCGCCCTGGCAAAGCTGGTGCGGAGCAAGACGCTGCTGGTTATCGCCCACCGGCTGTCCACCATTGCTGACGCCGACCAGATCATTGTCGTGAATCACGGCAAGATCGAAGCCACCGGCACACAGGCGGAGCTTCTTGCCTCCTGCCCCCTTTATCAAACCATGTGGGAAGCCCATATCAGCGTCAAAGACGATGGGGAGGTTGCATAATGCTTCAGACACTGAAAAAATTCTTCGCCTTCTGCGGCGCGGACAACCGCAAGCTGTTTGTCATTTCTATCTGGCTGGGCGTGGTCAGCGCCATCTGCTCCGCCATGCGGATTCCCGCCGCCGCCATTGTCATTCAGGCGCTGCTGCAAAAGAATGTCACCATGGCGACCCTTTGGGCGAGCCTCGGCGTTATCGTGATCTCATTGGTTATTACCATCGCCATCAACATGAAGGCCACCATGCTCCAGACCCGCGCGGGCTACCGCACCTGCGCCAACAAGCGGATCGAGATCGCAGAGCATCTGCGGTATCTGCCTATGGGCTGGTTCAATGACAACAGTCTCGGCGAGGTCACCTCCGTCACCACCAACACCATGGAAAATATGGCGAATGTCGCCACCCGCGTGGTCATGGTCACGACCCGGGGATTTTTGACCTCCGGCATTATTGCGGTCATGATGTTCCTCTTTGACTGGCGTATGGGGCTGATTACGCTGGCGGGACTTCTGCTGTTCTTCGCCGTCAACGCCGCCATGCAGCGGGCAGAGCAGACCCTTTCCCGGCGGAAGTTCAGCGCAGACGAGCGGCTTGTCTCCAAGGTGCTGGAATATGTGCAGGGAATCGCAGAGGTCAAGAATTTTGACCTGACCCACGATTCCGCAACGCAGGTACACGGGGCTGTGGAGGAGGCGCGGAAAGCGTCCTTTGCCATGGAAATTCCGTCGGTTCTTTATATGCTGGCGCAGTTCGTTGTCAACAAGCTCACCGGCGTTGCCGTCTGCGCCGCTGCCATCGTCTTTTACTTCGGCGGCACAATGACACTTACGAACTGCCTTTTGATGCTGATCTGTTCGTTTATCCTCTTTGAGCAGCTGGATTCTGCCGGGAGCTTTTCGGCTTTGTTCCGCTCCATCGACATCGGCGTGGACAAGGCAAACGCTATTTTGAATGTCGTACCCATGGACATTGACGGCGAAGACCTGACACCGGAGCGGGAGGACATAGCCCTTTCCCATGTGGATTTCTCCTACGACAGCAAGCCCATCCTGCATGATGTATCCCTGACCATTCCGGAGAAAACCACCGTCGCCATCGTCGGGCCTTCCGGAAGCGGCAAGACCACGCTGTGCAATCTCATGGCGCGGTTCTGGGACGTGCATTCAGGCAGCGTGAGCCTTGGCGGACGGGATGTGCGGGAATACAGCTACGACAGCCTCATCCGCAATTTCTCCTTCGTGTTCCAGCGGACGTATCTGTTCTCCGACACCATCGCCAACAATATCCGCTTCGGAAAGCCCGACGCCTCCATGGAGGAGGTGCAGGCCGCCGCAAAGAAAGCGCGATGCTACGACTTTATCATGGCGCTGCCGGACGGCTTTGACACCGTCATCGGCGAGGGCGGCGCGACACTCTCCGGCGGCGAGCGCCAGCGCATCTCCATCGCCCGGGCGATTATGAAGGACGCACCGATCATCATTCTCGACGAGGCAACCGCCAATGTTGACCCCGAAAACGAAAAGGAACTGATGGAGGCCGTTGCAGAATTGACCCACGATAAGACGGTCATTATGATCGCCCACCGGCTGAAAACCGTGCGCAATGCCGACAGAATATTTGTTGTCGATCACGGCGAGATCGTCCAGCAAGGCACGCATGAGAAGCTTGTGTCCGTGGACGGACTTTACCGCCGCTTTGTGGTGGAGCGCAAGCAGACCGCCGGGTGGAAGGTCTGAAGAAACACAATCTAAAAAATATGAAAAGAAGCTCGTATCAGCTATTGACCGATACGAGCTTCTCCGTTTATTCTCTGTTTCCGGTAATAAAGTAGTCGCAATACTCTCCGCCATTCGCCCAATGTCATTTAGTTAAAAGTGAACAGTGAAAGTCAGCACACAGAATCAGTAAAAAAGATTGTGTGTGCTGATTCTTAAGCAAAAAAGGGTAACGGAAATAAAGCGGAAAAAGAAATCCGCGAAAAAAGGACTATGCAAATGCAAGAAATTATGATACTCTATAAGCGAAGCTGACCGAAGATTTCGGGGAGAACTTACGAGAAAGCATTCTGCTGGGGCGAATAGGTGAGATGTACCTCATAAGTAAGGCTTCAACATCGGGTGGACTGATTTTGCCTCGGAAGAAACGCAGACAAACATGTACTGCATCAGAAAAAGAAACTTTGTAAGCGTGTTTCTTTTTCCCTTGCCGAATGACTACGGATTGTGTAATCATTTGGCAGAAGTTGTACATGATGAGTTTTGCAAAAACTTCTTGGTAAATGAAGTCCACCTTTTTTGAATGAAGATGCAATAAAGTCACGGAATATTTCAGTTCACGAAAGGAAGTTTCAATACCCCAGCGCATCGCGTACAAGTGCTTAATTTTCTGAATAGGAAACGCATCGTTAGCCGTTATATGTTTTCTGTTCGCAAATACGGTCAGTAAAATGATGAAACAGCGATTCAAAAGCCGCAGGGAGAATTTTAGCCCTTTGCTGAACAAAAGCAGAAGTCGTAGGGCTTGCTGAATTCAAGTCAAAAAAATCCATCAGCTCACGATTGAGCGTTCCGCCCTGAAAGGACAAAATGGCAGCAACTACCTTTTCAAAAGGGAGCTTTCGGTTTCGAGTATTGTCTTTTCCCGGATTTCGGGAAAACAGCTGCTTTTCCGCAGCAAGTTTCTTAATTGAATCCGCCAATGTTCGCTTGACATGCCTGATAGTCACACATCTCACTCCTTGTAGTTTTGTGTCACAGTGGACACTTCCTAACTACAAGGGCCTCTTTGCTTACTTTGGTAAGCAAAGAGGCCGCACATTTTTATCCTTTTGTCAAGTGCTTTGCAAAAAAAATCCTCCTATGCGATTTTTCTACTCGCATAGGAGGTGGGTGGGTTAACTAAATGACATTGGGTATTAAAGGCCGGCTCTTTATTATAGCGCTTTTCTCCATTCACAGTGAGTTACTTACCAAGGAAGATGCTGTAAAGGTTCTGCAGGTTGTAGATGATGCCGTAGCATCAGAATTCGTTAAAAAGATTATAGGCGCAATGGCTCGCGCTGCTAGAGTGGGCATGCAGAAGCCCAATGAGCAACAGACTACACCTTCAGCTGAACGAACTGATGGAGATAGGTCGGGGTATGAACTGCCTGAAGAATTGAAGGGGTTGTTCGTGGTGTACAACAAGCTCGTCCAATTCATTAGAGATTCTCACATTGATCCGATCCGTAAGCCAAATTTCTCCTCTCTACTTCCTTCAGTTTTTTTAGCAGATGATTCTCCATTTCTGCTATGTACAGCTGGTGCTCCAACTGCGCAATTCGGATTTGCATCTGCTCCAGTTCGCTCCGCGGTTCTTGCTCATGCTTGCGCTTGCCGCGGCGATCCTCCAGCCCCGATTCGCCCGTCTCCCTGTATTTCAGCATCCATGTGCGAGCCTGGCTTCGGCTGACTTCTTGCAGTTCGTTGTTACTGCGGCTTTCGGGTTCTCCTACTTCCCGTCTGCAAGACCTCCCCGGCTCATACTATTTCCAGATTCACCTGCGCCATCTGCTTGCGCCTTTTCCGTTCTGGCGTCCGGTCGTTCCATTTAGCGTAGCGCTGCTACGCGCATTCCACTCCCGTTAGCCAGAGCGAAAAATTCGCGGTGCATCTTGGCGCATTCTCATTTGGAAATAGTATTAGTTGTTGCTCATGCCGGGCGCACCCCGAAAAAAGCTGCCGAGGATTTGCTCTCCTCGGCAGCCTTCCCTTTAGTCAATCGCCGTAATGGTCGGCACTGTCCATGTCTTGAGTGCCTCCATATCCGGCGTATAGATGCGCATAAACAGATGGAAGCCGCCGTCACCCACCGGAAGCCAATTGGTCGTGTCTGCCGGCGCTTCCTTCGACAAAATTACATCCACAGAGCCGTCGTCATTTCTCTTCAAACCCGAACGGTCGTTGATGCAGTAGCGGTCGAGCAGATTATCGATGAGGAAATCATCGTCACCATATGCAGTGATCGACCAGAAACCGCCGTCAAGCACCTGCGGATCGCTTTCAAGGTGGAGAATGTAGGACTTTTCACCCGTCAAAGGATTCCCGCCGGCATCCTTTTCCGTCTTGGGGTACAGTGCGATTTCCACCGTATTCGCCCCAAGTCCGGCAATGGCTACCAGCGCACGGTAGGCATATTCCGTACCAAAGTCTCCGATTGGCGCGCCGAAATAGCTCCACTGCCCCAGCTGTTTGGAAAACTTCATTCCCTCTGCTGCGAGCTTCGGCCGAAGCCCTTGCAGCATTTCCCGCCAATTTGCCTGAATATCTCCGGTCAAAACAGATGCGTCAAATTCCATGCCGGGGCCAACGTGAACTGCCGCGAGTTTTTCAAGTATTTCCACATCAGCGGCGGACGGCGGATTGTCTTCCATCAGCGTGTTGGCTTTGTTGAAGAATGTGACAGGATCCAGCGACAGTACCTTGTTGATGGGGACATAGCTGTTTTCCTCCCGATAGATCCCCTTCGGAGGCTGATATGCTTCTCCGCTCAGGTAGACAGAAAGCGGTAAAAGCTGCATCTGCGCCTGAATGGCATACACATTCGGAAGATCCGCCTCTCCGGAAAGTACCGTTCTGGTAATGGCCCACGCCATAGCGGTAGGAACATCAATGCGGGTCACATTGTCCGGCAGGTCGCCCTTCCAAGTTGAGCGCGTGATCGCATAGACTCCAGCCCGGTCAAGGACAGCGACGGTATTTGTCCATGCGTCAAGCACCTGCACCTTGCAGAAGCGGTCTGTTTCCGGATGCACATAGATCATCGGCTCTTCGCTCAGGTCATACCACACCTGTGTATAGATGGTGTCCACGTTAGGCGTCACCACGTTTTTGAACTGCGCGTTCGCCAGTGCCACACCGTGCATGAACTGATTAACAGGCGCCTTGCCGGGTGCGGCTTCCTCCGTATTCGTTGCGGAAGTTCTCGTCGCGTCCATCAGCACCAGCGGGAATGCGTAAATGTAAGCCTCCTCAATGGTTTTCCACACATCTTCGGACGACGAGACAGCCTCCGCCTTGACACTCCATGCGCAGCCGGACAGCAGCATCGCCATGCAGAGCAGAATCACTGTGATTTTCTTCATCTTTTTTCCCTCCCTATAACGATTTTTCTTACGGCTCGATGATATTGAAATACAGGTCAAAAGCGGCCATACTGTCACAAAACGCTTGGAACAGCGCCTTATCGCCCTTTTCAACGTTGATGAGCTTGTCGATATTTTCCTGATTTCCGCTTGTGATGGCAAGAATCCCGATTCGGGGGGTAGAAATCGTCAGGTCTGCCTCATCCGAGAGCGCATCCTTATAGTACAGGAGCACGCCATGGTGGATCTTCAGCAGATAATCGTCGCCATCCGTCAGCTTGAGGTTGATGGTGAAGGAACGATTCTGGAGCTTTTCCGTATCCATGATAATGCCCATGTAATCCAGCATTGTCTGCGCGTCCATCCCCTGTGCGGTGGTGCCAACGCCAAGTTGGGCTGCCTTCGGGTACTGACCGGTGCCATTCCGCAGCTCAAAGGCTGCCACAAGATAAACGTTTCTCCATGCGCCCGACTCTGCCTGATAGCCAAGCTGCTCCAGCGCATCGGCGCACAGATAGCGCGCTTCCTTATTTTCCGGGTCAGCATATACCAGCGTATTCGTTATCTGTGCAACCCACTGATATTCGCCCTTTTCATAATCGGCATGTGCCATTTCAAGCACCTTGTCCGTGTCGCCAAGATACTCCACAAGTTTTTTGGCATATTCGCTCGGCGTCAGTTCATCCAGATGAATCGGGTTTGCATCGTACCAGCCCATGTATTTCTGATAGACCGCCTTGACATTGTGCTTCAGCGTACCGTAATACTGTCGGGTATACCAAACCTTTTCCAGTTCCTCCGGCAGCCGGATCATGGAGGCAATCTCCGTGGAGGTATAACCTTCGTTGATATACAGGAGGGTCTGATCGTGGATGAACTTATAGATGGCAGCTGTGTTGGTCATGTATTCGTTGACGGTTTCCTTTCCCCAATGCGGCCAGTTGTGCGCCTGAAAAACAACCTCGGCGTCGGGGAACAGCGACTGTGCCTCGGTGATGTAGCGAGCCCAGCCGTTCGCATCCCGCACCTCTGCGCCGCGCAGCGTGTAGAGATTGTGCATGGTTCCGCTGCAGTTTTCCGCCATCCAGAGGGCTTTGCTGTCGGGGAAATAGGTATTCATTTCGGCGGGAGATTCCGTCCCCGGCGTTTGCTGGAAGATAGCGGTTACGCCATCAATGGTTGTTTCATAAATCGAATCCGCAACCTCGAAGGTCGGCGCGATATAGCCGACACCGGTCTGCACTGCGGTCAGGCCAATGCCCACCGAAAGGCGTCCCTGTTCGCCATAGGGAAGCATGGAGCCGTACTGGAAAAACGCCCGCCGCTTCATTGCCGTGCCCACAAAGACATTTTCCTTCATTACCGCGTCCGTAAAGCCTTTCGGCACAATAATTGCGGTCTTTCCGGATGCAATCTGCTCGTCAAGCGGCAGGCTGCTGTCCGCAACATCTTCGGGGGCAATCAGCCCTTCAATGCCGCCGTAGTGATCCACATGCGCATGGCTGATGACAATGGCGACAATCCGCGCATCGCCCATCTCGGAGCGGAAGAGTTTCAGTGCTTCCGCTGCGGTATATTTGCTGCTGCCGCAGTCCATGATGATCCATCCGTGTTCGCTGCGGACGAAGGTAATATTGGAAATATCATAGCCGCGCACCTGGTAGATGCCGTCAGTAACCTCAAAGAGACCGTAAATGTGGTTTAGCTGCGTATTCCGCCATAGGCTGGGGTTGGCGGTATCCGGCGCGTCTTTGTCAAGAAACGCATATGCATCCTGCGTCCACACGATTCTCCCGTTCTCGCCACGGAGATTCAGTGTGTCCGGTGCGGCGATGAAACCTCGTTCTGCATTCTCAAACTCCGACGTATCCTCAAAGTTCAGGAAGTCGTATACCTGCCGATTGACCTCAATGGTGCTTTGGGTTGCCGGCTTCGTCTCTGCATTGAACACGGCGGCAGTGTCGCTGCTTTTCTCGGCACTGGTGCAGACCGTCAGCGTGGCAGCCAGCATGGTCGGCACAAGGAGTAAGCTTAGCAGTTTCTTTTTCACAGGTGTTCCTCCTTTACTCAGACAGATTTCCCCATAGGGAACTGCTACGAAAGATGACATCGCTCACCTTCCGTACTTTTCTGTTCTTGTGTTTTCAGTGTAGCATAACTTTGTTTGAATTGCAACAGACCTTGCGTGAACATCGTACAATCCTGCGCGAATGACGTTTTTTCTTTGCGTTGAATCTTGCATTGTATTCTGTAATGGTATTCTATAATGGTGGAGGAAGAGCTATGAGATTCGACGATATTTCCGTTATTTCCAACCGCAGGCATATCAGCTTGCTGACAGAGGACATTCTTTATATTCAATTGTCAGGCCGCCAGTCGATCATCCATTTTTCCGATGGCAGAACCTACGAAACCTATGCCACCATCCATGAATTAGAAAGTATGCTTGGCAGCGGCTTTATCCGCGCCGACCGCGCCACGCTGGTATCTATCAAGGGAATCCACGACATTGGAAAGGAGATTGAACTCGTCAACGGAGAAACGCTGTATTATAGCTGTCGAAAGAAACGAGAGCTCAAAGAACAGCTGCGCGCCGGACGGCGGCAGATTGCGCAGAGCCTGTCTGACAGCGACGCACCCACCACACAGGAAGAATATCAGCGGCACTATGCCAGCTATGACAGCGCGCCCTTTGCGTTTACCGACATCGAGATGGTGTTCAACGAGGAGCGTGCCGCTGTGGACTGGATCTTCCGCTACGGTAACGAGGCACTGGCAGAAATCGAAAAAACGCCGCTGCAGCAGCTCATCAACCACTCTTTCGGCAGCATTTTCCCCAATATGGACGAAAAGTGGCTGCGCGTCTACGAGCGCACGGCGCTGTTCGGTGAAACGCTGGAAATTGTATATTACAGCCCGGAGATTGACACAAAATTGAAAATCATCAGCTTCCCCACCTTCAAAGGGCACTGCGGCTGTATGCTGTTCAAACAAACGGATATTCAGACGGTGGGTGAGTACGCCGCGCCATAACGAACTGCGCAGATGCGTATCCCTGCTCTCACACTATTTCCAAATGGGAATGCGCCAAGATGCGCCGCGAATTTTTCACGTTGGCTAACGCGAATGAAACGCAGCGTAGCAGCGCTACGCTAAGTGGAATGAGCGGACGCCAACGGGGAAAAGGCGCAAGCAGATGGCGCAGGTGAATTTGGAAATAGTATCACACATACTGTTGACATTTCAATTCTTTTCTGCACGCAAACAGGCGCTGGCAAGAATCTCACCCTGCCAGCGCCTGCTTTGTATTCTGCTTTACTGCCGCTGCACCGAAATTGGCTCATCCGTCAATTCCACCGTCTCGCCATACACCTGCACCGTCAGCTTGTCACCCTGCGTCAGCTGGAACACGGTCTTGTCCGCCCCCATGCTGATTGCAATCACACGCCCACGGTACATGACCGAGAAGGTCAGTCGCTTCCAGCGCTCCGGCAGACGCGGGGCGAAACGCAGCATCGTGTCATCGCTGCGCAGACCTGCGAAGCCGTAGACGATGTTCGCCCATGCCATCGCGATGCTCGTGATGTGCAAGCCCTCGCGCGTATTGCGGTTATAGTTGTCCAGATCAAGGCGCGTCGCGTAGCCGAAGAAGCTGACCGCTTCATCCATCTTGTCCAGTTCTGCCGCCAAAATGGAGTGAATCGCAGGCGAAAGGGAGGATTCGTGAATCGTGCGCGGCTGGTAGAAATCGTAGTTGATACGCTTCGTCTCGGTATCAAAAGACGAATTGTAGAGGTAGAGGAACATCAGCACATCCGGCTGCTTAATCATGTCCGTGCGGTAGATGCGGTCGTACGCCCAGTGGTCGTAGAGCGGGAACTCGCTGACCGGAATGCTGTTGATGTCCGTGTGCGGCAGCTCAAAAAAGCCGTCGTGCTGCTCAAACAAGTGATTGGGCGCTTCCGGAATGTACATGTTGTCGGCAATGTGCCGCCACTGCACGGGTTCATCCGATGCAAGCTGGACTTTTTCGCACAGTGCCGCATAAGTCTCCGGCGCATCCGCCCGCATTGCATCCAGCACATCCGCCGCGTAGCGCAGGGCGCGCATCCCCATATAATTGGTATACGCGTTGTTGTTGACCATCATGTGGAACTCGTCCGGGCCCATCACGCCGAAGAAGCCGTATTTGCCGATTTTCTCGCTGAAGCCGACGCGTGTCGCTTGGAATCGGGCGATTTGCAGCAGCATTTCCGCGCCGTAGCGGTACAAAAACGCCTTGTCGTCCGTCAGGTGGACATAATGCCAGATGCCGTAGGACACCGCCGTGCTCGGCTGCAATTGCAGGCTGGCGTGCTGCCAGAGCGGGCAAGCCTCATCGCCGTTGAGCGTCGCAATCGGGTAACATGCGCCCTTGCAGTCCAGCATTTTTGCGCGCTCCAGCGCCATCGGCAGCGTGTTGTAGCGGAAAAGGAGGAGCGATTTCGCGGCTTCCGGGTTCGTGAAGAGGTAGAACGGCAGGCAGCAGGATTCCGTGTCCCAGAATGCATGGCCGTTGTACGCCTCGCCCGTCAAGCCCTTCGCGCCAATGTTGTGGCGCATACTGCTGCCATTGTAGGTCTGCGCGAGCTGGAAGGAGCAGAAGCGAATCCCCTGCTGTTCCGCTGCAACGGCTTCCGCCATGCTTTCATCTTTCGGCTCAATGCGAATGTCGGACGTGTGCCAGTAGGCATCCCAGTACGCGCGCTGTGCCGCCTGTGCGTCATCGAGCGAGACGGCTTTGCTCTGCGCCATCGCATCCAGACCGCTCTGCCAGAGGTCATCCCCCTGCTGACCATTGAACAGCACGACGACGCGCTTGTCGATTTGCACGGCTTGCCCCGGCGCAAGCAGAACATCCGCCGTCGCGGTGACGGTTTTGCCCTCGGCGGATGTGGTGGATTCGCCGGGCAGCGTCAGCCATGCGCCGCAAAACTCCTCCTGATTCGAGAGCGTCGTGCGGGACTGCGCCATCAAGCAATCCGGCGTAGCGTCGATGCGCGTCTCCTGCCAGAAACACTTCTGCCGCCCTTCATGCACGACGTCGAAGGACACGCCGGACGTGACTGTCGCGCTGCCCGTGAAATTGAGCGCTTCGAGCATGATGCGCTGGTACGCGCGTTCGCGGTGCACCATATCGAGGAATCGAAGGAAGGTCAGGCGGATTTGCTTGCCGCTCTTCGTCGTCCAGAGGAAGCGGCGGGTGAGCGTGCCAGCGCGGAGGTCGAGTTCGCGGGTGAAGTCAGAAAACTGCGACTGCCCCAAATCGAGCGTTTCGCCATCGACGGAAATCGTCGTCATCAGCCATTCCGCCGAGGGAATCATGAAGTGTGTTTTGTCAATGATGCCCTTATAGGAGCGGCTCAGCTTCTCCATATCATAGATGCCATTGGTATACGCTCCGCGAAGGCTATCGACATGACCGCCCTCATCAAAGCAGCCGCGCACGCCGATGCTCTCATTGCCCAGCGAGAAGATGGATTCGCTCACGCGCGCGTAGGCGGGGTCGAAGCCCTGCTCAATGACCTTCCACGGGTCTACTTGGAAATATACGTCAGCGGCTTTTGCCATTGTGCGTCCTCCTGTCGGTTCTTTCTTCTAATAAGAAAGAAATAGAAGCTCTTTTTTCGGTGGTGGAAGTTGATTTTTCTTCCGTTAGTGGGCTGTTGAGCAAGTTCAAGGGGGCAATGAAAACAGACGAAGTCTGCGGTCGCCCTCTGGACTCCTTCGGCGCCTCCCATGTTACTTGTGGATAGGCGGAGTTTTTATAATGTCACCCCTTGATGCCCACAGACACGGCGTTTTCGGTCAGCTGCTTCTGGAAGATGAAGAAAAGGATGATGGGCGGAATCATCGAGAAAACGACGGAGCGCATCATCGTGTCGGCGTTGACGGTCTGTTCCGTGCTGAAAACAAACAGGCGCACCATCACCGTTTGCAGCGCGCTGCCGCGAAGCACCAGATACGGCAGGAGGAAGTCCGACCATGCGGCGTTGATGGCGAAAATCGCAATCACGGAGCAAATCGGTTTGGACAGCGGCAGGACGATGTAGAAGAACGTTTGCAGCTGCGTGCAGCCATCAATCCGCCCGGCTTCGATGATGGAAGTCGGCAGCGATTCAAAGAACTGCACGAACAGGATAACGTACATCGCGTTCGCGCCATAGCTCAGCCAGAGCGGGACGAACGAGCCGCCGAGATTCAGCTTCTGGATGTTCATGAACAGCGGCACGATGCTGATGGTCGTCGGCAGGAGCAGGGAGAGCATGACGAGCTTCTTGACGATGCCGTAGCCCTTGGGCTTCAAAATCGCCAGCCCGTAGCCCAGCAGACCGTTGAACACAATCGCGCAGACGACGCTGCCCGCGACGGAAATCAGCGAGTTGAGGTAGTTCTGCGCAATGCCCAGCTGCGACCATGTTTTCGCGAAGAGAGAAAAATCGAACATCTCCGGGAGCAGTTTGGCGGACGACATGAACTCCTTCAAGTCCTTGAAGCCCGCCAGCACAACCCAGATAATCGGGAAAACCGCGATGACCGTCATAATCAGGCAAAAGAAGATGATGAACCCATACCCAACCCGGACGGACGCGGAGTGCATATCGTAGTCCCGGATGACGCCGGTGCGCTGTGCTTTTGCCATATGCGTTCTCCCTCCTTAATCCCAGTCGGATTCTTTGCGGTCGAAGTAGGAGTAAATCGCCGTCATGACGAGCAAAATCAGCGTGACAATCACCGCGACGGCAGATGCCTTGCCATAGTTCATCGAGCCGCCGAATGCGTACTGCCACATCAGCTGCATCAGCGACAGGGACGCATTATCCGGGCCGCCCTTCGTCAGCACCATCGGTTCATACATAATCTGGAACACGGAGATGATTTGCAGAATCAGCAGCGTACCCGCGAGCTTCTTGATGGCAGGAATCATGATGTGGATGATGCGCTGCCAGATGCCCGCGCCGTCAATCGCCGCCGCTTCGTACAGTTCTGGGCTGACACTGGACATGCCCGCCATGTAAATCAGCGCCGTCGCGCCCGCGCCCTTCCACGTTGCAATCAGAATGATGATGGGGATGACCCACTCTGAGCGCGTCAGATACGTCTGCGGCGCAATGCCCAAGTGGCTGAGCAGGATGTTCAGCACGCCGGACTTCTCGCCGGAGAAGAACGCCGACCAGAGGATGACGACCGCCAGACCGGGCAGCATATTCGGCAGATACGCCACCGTGCGGAAGAAGCTCTTGCTCCGCACGGTCTCCCCAATCAGCAGCGCCAGCACCATCGGCAGCAAGAAGCCCAGCAGCAGCGACCAGAACGTGTACGAGAACGTGTTCGTCAGCGCCTGCAGGAAGTCATCTTTGCCCATGACGCTGATGTAATTCTTGAAGCCGATGAAGTTCACCAGTTCGATGTTGCGCGTCTTGTACAGGCTCATCACCACGCTCTCGAACAGCGGTTCCCAGACAAAGAACAGCATCAGCACGAGGCTCGGCAGCATAATCAGCCAAGCATTGAGGTGGTCAACCGTCCGTGCGCGCAAGCCGACTTGCGCCTTTTTTCTGCTCATAGGCGTTCCTCCGCGAAGATTTGAGCGATTTTTGTGTAAAAGAAACCGGCATCGGTTCTCCTCCGCCGGTGTTCTTTTTTCCAATTAGAAATGAGGAATTAGCAATTAGCAATAATTGCCCGATGGCACCGCACTGCCCCGTCCGCATTGACTTTCGCTCGTCACCAACAAGGGCTAACCCAAAGTGCAGCGGCGCCGAAGGTTTCCAAAGGGCGATCGGAAAGCCCTTTGGTCGCCTCCGCAGAGGCGAAACCCTCTGCAACAAACAGTGCAATGCCATGCAGAATCAGAAATTAATAATCATTGATTTCATCATCCAGATACTCCTGGAAGGAATCCTGCGCCTTTTGCAGCGCCTTGCGCACATCCGCGCCCTCGCGGGTGATAACGCGCTGAATTACTGCGGTCAGCTCGCGATACAGCTGCTGCGCAAAGACGGGTTCCTCCGAGCGCAGCGTAATCGTGCCCTGCGTGATGGAATCGAAGAAGTCGTTATACAAGCGCATATCGACATTGCAGTATTCGTCAATAATCGCCTGCTTCGCCGCGTTGTAGTCCGCATCGTTCCACGCGCTGATGGCGGGCAGAACCGGGGCGCCGCGGTCGCGCTTGGCAGCATAGTCCGCGCGCATCCCCTCGATAATCTGGTCATTCAGGTAGGGCATCTTGCCCAGCACGGTCAGGTATGCCATCAGCGCCGTCGCCTGATCATCGGTAATGTTCGGCGCGAACATGTAGCAGGTGCCGCCCGCCAGCGCATAGCGTCCCGCGTCGCCCGCCGGGAACGGAATCAGCGCGAAGTCCTCCACCGGCAGACCCTTGTTGGAGGTCGGCTGGTCAACAGAGTCATCCGCCGCGAAGTTCATCGCCGCTTCGCCCGTGCCCAGCAGAGAATGCGCGCCCGCCCAGTCGGTCGTGGTCGCGTCGGCATTGAGGATGTTGTACTTCCAGCGCAGGTCGCGGATGTATTCCATCGCCGCCACGCACTCGTCGGATGTGAAGTTGCACACCCAGCGGCCGTCTTCATCCTGATATTCCAGCGCGTTTTCGCCCACGCAGCCGAAATTCCACGCGATATTGGTGAACAGCCAGCCGCCATACGTCTCGCTCGCCGGGAATACCAGCCCCGCCTTGCCCGTCTTTTCGCGGATAATCTGACCGTATTCCGCCACTTCCTGCAAGGTCTTGGGGTAAATCGGCAGACCTTCCTCGTCCACCAGCCCCGCCTCGCGGAACAGGGCGACATTGATGTGCATACCCAGCACATAGCCGTCGCGCGGCAGACCGTAGATGCGGCCGTTCTCGTCGGACAGCATTTCGAGGTACGACGGGCTGAACTCATTCAGCACGCCCGCGCGCTCCAGCGCATCGGTCACGTCGCCGACAAGATGCTGGCTGATCAGCAGCTGCGGGTCGGTAAACGGCGGCTGGAAGATGCTCGGCGCCGTGCCGCCCTTCGCCATCGGAACGTAGCTGCTCAGGGTGTAGGAGTAGTAATCCGGCACCAGCGTCACGTTCGGGTACTGCTTCTTCATCGTTTCGCGGTAGCTCTCAAAGAGCGCCTTTTCCGCCTCCGCCGCCGTATCCGCGGGCCAGTTGCCCAGCGTAATCGTGCAGGTCAAGTCCGCATCAACGACCTCTTCCGCCATCGCCAACGGCAGCGCGCCCAGCGTCAGGCACAGCACCAGCAGCATGGAAACCAATTTCATTGACCCTCTCATGGGAAAACCTCCTTCACGAGTTCGTGGCGTATTTTCGTTAGGTTTAACGCTCAACCTTGTCTCTATTATAGTGTATCAAGCCCATTTTGTCAATCCTGTTTCGAGATTTTTTTGAAAAGAAAAGGGGCTGCTTCGGAGAAGTTGTGTCACCGAAGCAGCCAAAGGGATGTGTTATACTATTTCCAGATAAGAATGCGCCAAGATGCGCCGCGAATTTTTCATTCTGGCTAACGTGAATGGAACGCAGCGTAGCAGCGCTACGCTAAGTGGAATGAGCGGACGCCAGAAGGGAAAAGGCGCAAGCAGATGGCGCAGTTGAATCTGGAAATAGTATTATTTACTTTCCTTGAAAACGACCATCAGTCCCTGTGCATTTGCCCAGTCAATCACCTGCTGATTTTCCGCGTCGCAGAGAATCACCGGATGGCAGCCGCTGAAGGCATCATCCGCCAGCGTTTGCACACTGTTCGGGATAATGACCAGCCGCAGCAGCGTACAGTCTGCAAAGGCGCGCTTTCCAATCGCAGTAACGCCCTCCGGAATATTCACCTGCTGCACCTGCCACATGCCGACAAAGGCTTCTTCCTCAATGGTCTTCAAACTCGCAGGCAGCTGTAAAATATGATCCGATGCAATCCCATAGCCGTTGTCCAGCCATGTGCCACAAATCTTGCAGACCGTGTCGCTTATCCGCCCGTCTTCCGTCGATGTTGCAGGCCGTACCGTCTCAATGTACGGCGTATGCGGTATGTCGATGCGGCTTGTAACGGAACTGTATTCCGATTCCACATAGTTGTCCGCTGTCTGCGCAATGTAGAGCGTGTATCCCAGGTCGCAGCGAAGCGCCGAGAGGTCAAGCGTAATTTCGCGCTTGCCGTCCGGGTAGAGTTCTTCACGATCCTCCACATAGAAGTGCGTTAGAGGAGCACTCGATGTGCCGCCTTCCGGCCAGAAAATCAAATCCAGCTGCGCATTTTCCGGGAAAATATGTGAATCCGAAAGCGTCAGCGTCAGCTTGTTGTCCACCAGCTGTGCAGCATCACGAATGGGCGGCAGCTGGCATTCCAGCACCAAGTCAAATTCCGTCGGTGCCAGTGTGTTAATGTACTGGCTCAGGGTCGGGGTGAAGGTCGCATGATAGACCTTTTTGCCAGTAATGGTTTGTTTCTTTTCTATATCTTCTCCCCTTTCTATGGTGAACAGCGCCACGTTTGCTTCTTCGGTGCCTTCCGTCAGCGTCAGCGTGCCATCCACATTCCAGTCGCACAGCATCGCCGTGTATTCCGGATCATCCAGCCGCACTTCCGCACCATACGGATAGAGCGTCTGCGTATTCACCGTCACTTGCGCATACTCGCCCGTCAGGTCATCACTGAGCCAGTAGCCGTTGTTTGTGCCGATAATGGTCGGCTCAAATTTGCCCTGCGCGTTCTGCCAGTCCAGCGTATCCATGTGCCGCCCCGCGAAATCCAGCACATACGCATAACTCGCATCCATCAGTTCCTCAATCGGCTGAACTTCCGCATACACCAGCTTTTTGCCCTCTGTAAAGGACGCAGATGCCTGCGCCACAACCTCCGCCTCAACATCCTTGGAGTACGCCTGATAGAGGAAGGTCTGGTCGTAGTTGTCGCAGGCTTCCACGTTCGGATCATCCCCGAACGACAAGCGATACGTTTCTCGATTGAGCATGAAGTATCTCGCCTTTCCGAAATGCTCCACAAAGGCAGGATGCGTGAAATACCATTGCCCATCAATCTGAATCATATTCACGGCATCGCCGTCAAAATACGAAACAAAGACTGAGGTTTGATTTCCAATTCCCGCGCCTTCAACGATGCCCTTCGCGTTGAAGTAGATATCATTGGTAACATTTGCCGCGTTCAGCAGTGCTTTGTATGCAAATGCCCAGCCCCAGCGCGTACCTTTACGCTGGACAAGCACCATTTTGCCGCTATATGTGTCCGGCAGCATGTCTGACAGCATTGTTTCGCTGAGCATCCAGTCTACCAGCGCTTCTGCTTTCTGATAGTCGGTCATGTCATCCGTAATCACCTGCGCGACAATCCCTGCCGCCATCTGTTCAGCCGTGCCGAGGTATTCTGCCGGAATCGACTCATCCAAATGCACGGGAATCTGATGCGCCAGCGCGTATTGATGCGCCGCGCTGCCCGACGGCGTGTAGAATTCCACAACCGCTTCACTGAACGCATCCTCCGCAATTTCCGTAACCGATGCCGGAATTTCCAGCAGCAGCATCGCGTTTCCAAATGCATTTGCGCCGATGCGCTCCAAGCCATCCGGCAGTTTCAGCGCTGCCAAAGCAACATTGCCGTGGAATGCCTGTGTGCCAATGCTGTGCACACCCTTTGGGATGGTAAGCGTCTGTATCCGCGCGGCCTGCGCAAACATCCCCTGCGGGATTTCCGTCAGTGATTTCGACAAATGCACGGACAGAATGGCATAATTCATCCACATCGGATTGATGCCGATTTGCTTCACGGTATCCGGGAAATACATGGACGTAACGGACGTGGAAGCAAACGCATAATCCCCGACCGTTTCCAGCGAATCGCCCAAAGAGAAGGACGGAATCGCTTTGCAGCCGTTGAATGCCCACTTGCCGATGTACTTCACATGCGGCAGCAAAACGCCCTTCTGCGCTGCCGACGGCGAAACGCGCTTCAGTTTCTTGCAGCCATCAAATGCATAGTCTGAAATTTCCGTCAAATTCGGCGAAATATTGATTTCCTCAATGTTTTCGCAGCTCGTGAAGGCATGTTCGCCAATGGACTGAATGAGCGCACCGCCGTTAATGGTTTGAAGCGCCTTGCAGCCGCAGAACGCACTGCTCTCGATGGTCGTAACAGTGCTGGCGAGCGTTGCTTCCGTCAGCTTCGAGCATTCCAAGAACGCGTCAGCACCAATCGTTTCAACGCCGGGGGCAACTGATATCTTTTCCAGATTTTCACAAGCAGCGAATGCCCCGGTAGCAATACGCTTTACATCTCCGGGAATGGTAATCGAGGTCAAACCGCTTTGACGGAATGCTGTTTCTCCAATTTCCGTTAGGCTTTCAGGCAATTCCACAGTTTGGAGCTTGCTCGCGTTCCAGAAGGCACTCTCCCCAATCTTCTTCAAGCCATTGGGGAGCGTCAGCGAACGGAGTTCTTCATTATAATAGAATGCCATGTCCGCGATTTCGGTCACATTCGCTGGGATAACAACTTCAGCAATCGGAACACTTCGGAATGCTTCTTTTCCGATCGTGGTCAACGCAGCCGGGAAGTTAACATCCTTCAAGGCAAAGCAGCGTACAAACGCAAGGTCTCCTATGTTCGTTACCCCATCCGGCAGATGAATGCTTTCCAGCGACTTGCAGTTTGCAAATGCTTCATAGCCGATGCTCGTCACACTGTCCGGAATTTCAATAGTTCTCAGGGACGTACAGTCCTTAAAGCCATGCACGAACGTGATGTTCTTCGGCAAAACGACCGTAGTCAGGGACGTGCATTCCGTGAAGCATCCGCCTTCCATGCGGAAAACCTGCGGCGGCAGAATTACTGTCTCCAAATTTTCGCATCTTGCAAATGCCCACTCCATCAAGTCAAAGTCCGTCGATGTGATTTCCACAGACTTCAGCTGATGGCAATATGCAAATGCAAAGCTTCCAACGTGAAGACCCGGCTGCGAAAGTTTCAGCGATGTAATGCCGGTATTACGGAATGCGTGGTAGCCGATTGACTCCAATTTTTCCGGGAATTCTATATCGTTCAGTGCTGTACAGTTTGCAAAAGCAGATTTTTCAATAGACGTGCAACTTTCCGGCAATTCAACTTTGACCAATGCACTGCAATTCTTAAACGTTTCCTCTTCAATACGTTCTACTCCATCAGGCAGTACCACATTTGTAAGCGCTTCGCAATCAGCAAATGTGCGAGATGCAATTTGCAGCTTTTGCTGAGTAAACTCTATTGACTGCAATCCTGTATTGCAGAACGCTTCCTTGCCGATGCTTTCCAGCTTATCAGGAAACTCAACGCTGCTGAGCGCTGTGCAGTCCTTAAATGCAGCATCGCCAATACTAATGCAGCTTTCTGGCAACGTTATGCTTGTCAATCCTTTTCTACCGCTAAACGCTGTTTCACCAATCGTTGCAATACCTTCACGAACTGTAACATGACCTGTAATGGAGGCGTTGACGAATAAGATGCCATTTTCCTGTTTGTCATACAAAATACCATCTTCCGACATATAACGCACAGAAGCAGGCGCAGTTGTAATAGTTTTTAAATGACCGGGCCAAGTGCCACTAATACTTTGCAGTGTTGCAGGCAAGTTCAGCGTCTCCAAGGAATTACAACCCTCGATAACGCCATTCTTCATTGTCTTTAAGTCATCAGGCAACGTAAGTTTCGACAGCGAAACGCAATCCACGAAAGTCGCAGAAAGTTCAGTAACGCCATTAGGAATCGTCATTTCAGTCAGTGACGTGCAGTGTGCAAATGCAGCCGATCCTAAGGTTGTTAATCCTTCTGGCAGCGTTACTTTTTCCAAATTAGTGCATCCACCAAATGCATACCATTTGATTGTTTGCAGTTCTTCAGGAAGTTCAATTGCTGTTAATTTTTCACAGTCTGCAAACGCCTTCTCGCCAATCTCTATCAACGTATCCGGAAGCTGTATGCCCGTGATATTTCTTCCGCTGAAAGCATCATTGCCAATACGTTCTGTTCCATCTCGTACTGTGATTACGCCTTCAATATTAGGCATTGTATAAAACACAGACTTGGAAGCGGTTTGGTATAGGATGCCATCTTCCATCTCGTAGTAAGGATTTCCTTCCGCCACACGAAGCGTTGTCAGTGACGAACAGTTTTCAATAAAGGACGTGTCCCTAATAAACGAGACATTGACCGGTATCGTCAGCGACGTTAGACCGGAATATTCAAATGCTTTCCACTCAATCGTTGTCAGTGTATCTGGCAATGTAATTTGTGTCAGCTTGGAACAGCCACTAAAAGCGCCTCGACCAATTTTCTCCACACCATCAAATGTGATTTCCTGTAAATACTGCTGTCCAGCGAAAGCAAAATCTGAAATTTTCTTTACGCTCTGCGGCAAACTCACACTCAACAGATTACCAGTATAGTTGCTTTGAAACGCCGATTCCCCAATTTCCACAATTCCTTCGCTGACAACAACGTGCGTCAGAATCGGGCTGCGGAGGTTTTCAATCGCATAGACAGGGTATCCGTCAATCACTGCCGGAACAACCGTCTCCGGCAGCGTGCCCGTATAGCCCGTAATATACGCTTTGTCCCCTTCAAGGCGATAGGTGAACGATGTGCTTTCACTGGCATAGCGCACCCCGTGTGCGCTCGCCCACAGCTGCGCCGGGCTGCCATCCTGCACCACAAGGCACAGCGCATCATTCACTGCTTCAAACGCATGGTCGCCGATTGTCTCCACCTGCGTGCCGATGGTGATGCTGCGCAGATTCTGGCAGTAGGCAAACGCATAGTCCGCAATGGCGGTCACGTTTTCGTCAATCACCAAATCCGCTCCTGCGCGCCGTGCCGGATAGAGCAGCAGCGTTTTACCTGTCGCGTCCATCAGGATGCCGTCACAAACCTGCAAATACACACTTTCCGCTTCCACGCGCACTTCTTGCAGGTACTTGCAGTTTGCAAAGGCGTTTTCCGCAGTACCGACCACGGGCAGCCCGTTATGCACAGCCGGAAGCACCAGCAGCACTGCGTTTTCATCGCAGCCGCTGACAAGATAGCCATCCTGCGCGGCATTGAGCGTGTAGGAAATCTCCTGATCCGCCGCGGCAAAATTCACGCCCTGTGACGTGGCTGCTTTTTCAGCGGCAGACCCCTTCCAGCCGCGGATGGTCAGATTCTCGCAGTTCGCAAAAGCATCCGCCGCGATTTCCTCCACGTCCGGCCAGAGCAGGATGTCCGTCAGCGCACTGCATCCCTCAAAAGCGGCACTTTCAATGCGCCGCACCGTGCGCGGCAAAGTCACATTGGTTAGGCTTTCATTGCCGCTGAATGCCCTTGCGCCAATTTCCACAATGCCGTCCGGCAGCTCGATTTGGGTCAGCGCAGTGCAGTGTTCAAACGTGCTCGCCGGGATTTTCGTCAACGCGGCGTCCCACTGAACTTCCCGCAGGGCGGCACAGTTCATCCATGCGCCGTTGCCTAGCGTCGTGACGCTCTTGGGCAGCTTCAGCATCTGAATCCCAGTGCCAGAAAAAGCAGACGAACCAATCGTGTTCAAATTTTCCGGCAGGACGATGTTTTCCAGCGTGCCAATGCCCGCAAACGCATACGCACCGATTCTGGTCAGGCTCTCCGGGAAGATGATTTCCGTCAGGGCCGTATTTTCAAACGCATTTGCTTCTATGGTTTGCAGATACTTGCTCCATGTCACCGTTTTCAGCGACGTGCAGCCGCTGAACGCCGACGCAGAAACGGTATGGAGGCGCTCCGGCATCTGGAATTCCGTCAAGGAAACGTCATTCCGGAACGCCGCTGCACTCAGGCTCGTTACGCTGTCCGGAATATGCACGCTTTCCAGTGCCGTGCAGTTCTGGAACGCCTTTGTGCCGATGTTCGACAGCGAATCATCAAACGACAGCGATTGCACCGCCGTGCAGCCTTCAAATGCCGATTCGCCAACAGACGTCACGCCCGTGAACGCATTGGGCGAAACAAGCGACGTGCAGCCCTTGAAGAATCGGTCAGGAATCGCCGTCAGCGTACCTTCGCCGAAATTCACGTTCTTCAAGCCCGTTGCATTTTCAAACATACCCGCCTGATAATCGCAGAAAGTCGGCGAGAAAGTCAGCGTTTCCAGATAACGCAGGTTTTTGAGTGCGCCATCATCAATCTGTGTCAGCGTTTCCGGCATGACAAAGCTTTGCTGCGGTGCGCTGGCAGCATAAGTCAGCAGCCGCGTGGCATCTGCCGTCATCAGTGCACCTTGCTGCACCTGAAAATGCGTGTTTCCCTCTGCCAGCTGGAAAGCCGTCAGCGCCGTGCAGTCACGGAATGCATCCGCGCCAATCAGGTTCAGCGACTTCGACAGCGGCATCGAAGTCAGCGCAACACAACCGTCAAAGGCTTCCGCGCCAATCATCGTAATATCGCCATCAATCTGAATGGATTCCAGTCTTTCGCAGCCCTGAAATGTGCGGTCCGGAATGACTGTCACGCCAGCCGGAATTTCCAATGATTTAATTTTATAACAATACTGAAATGCGCCTTCCCCGATGGATTCGAGTTTCTCAGGCAGGCGACCCTCTCCCCAAGTTCCCCCCATATTCCAGCATCCAGCGAACGCGCTTTTACCGATTTTGGTCACGTTTTTGCCGATGCACTGCTCAACACTGTAATCTCTTGCAGATCCATAGCCCCAGCAGTTCACAAAGGCTTCGTCCGGAATTTCTGTCAGTGAATCAGGGATTTCCAAAAAGTGCATTTGTAAACATGCCGCAAATACGCCCTCGCCCATTTTCGTCAGCTTCTGCGGCATCCGAACCGCATCAAGATAGGCGCTGCCTGCAAAGGCTTCCTTACCAAAGGTGGTTACATTGTCCGGAATGTAAAATTCCTTGCCGATGCCCGACGGCATATCATAAAACGCGCGGTCGCCGATCGTCGTGACCGGATACCCTTCAATTTCTTCTGGAATCAGCACTTTGCGGCGCAGAAGGTCTTTATTATATCCTGTAATCGTCGCTTCTCCATTCTGAATCTCATAGGTATAGTACTCTGCCGGGTCTGCAACAAGTACATATGCAAACAGATAATCATATCCATTTAATCGTAATTGAATACGCACCATTTCATTTGCAGAAAGTGAAATGCTGCCTTTACCATCCCATTCGACATGGATTCCCGTTGGCTCATAGGTATAGCTTTCCTTGCGACTCTCACCATATTCGCCATCATAGCCCGTAGTGCCACGACCATCCGTATAGCAGAAATACCACAGCCATTCCTCTTTTGTCACAACGTAATTTTCTGGAACATCGTAGGTAAAGTGGATTGTTTCCCCCGGCTGGGCAAAAATGACAGTCCGATCGTTCCAATCCATTTTCGCTTCCTTTGTCTCCGCGCAGGCAACTGTCGTTGCCAGCGCAAAAAGAAGCAAGAACAGCCCGAATGTGCCCTTCCAACGTTTCATGTGCAATTCTCCTCCATCCGCTTTTTCCCTGTTGCAAACTGCCAGTTTTCCATATTTATTATACGCAGGTTTTCCCAGCTTGTCAACATGATTGGTAATCGTTTCTTGACAATTTCTTCTGAAAATAGTATTAGCACCTTATTGATTTGACAGTGCATGGCATAGCATTCGATTCAGTTTCTGTATTTTCCCTTAATTTTCTTGATTCTTCTATTGACTTTTTCTTGAAATTGCTGTATGCTGGAAATCGAGAAAGGGGTTGATACGCATGAAATCCAAGAAACTTTTGACGATTACCCTGACCAGTCTGCTGGTCGGAAGCTGTCTGACCATACCCGCACTGGCGGACAATGCGGCCGCTCAAAGCGGTGGAAATGTCGCGACTTACGAAATTTCGGCAAACGTAAAACGCATTGATGAATATGCGTTTGCAAACAGCACGAGCCTTGTCAGCGTGAAAATTCCTGATTCTGTAACTGCCATCGGGGATTACGCCTTCTCGGGCTGCACGAGCCTGAAAGAGATCACGATTCCCAGCAGCGTGACAGAGATTGGCGCGCACGCATTCGATGGATGCACGGCGCTGGTGAAGGTGGATGGGCTGGAGAATGTAACGAATCTCAGTGACTTCACGTTCTACAACTGCATTTCACTGCAAGATGTTGGGGATTTGACTTCTTTGACGAGCATTGGCGAATCTGCTTTTGCAGGCTGCAAATCACTGACGCAGCTCGGTGATATGCCCCATCTGAAAAGTATCGGCGCGTCTGCTTTTTCATACGCCATCAGTTGGGACGATGAACCGGAGCAGCATTATTACTGCGATTCACTGAAGCGTATTGGCGACATTTCTAATGTCGAACAAATCGGTGATTCAGCCTTTTTCAGCTGCGCGTCTTTAGCAGAAATCGGAAGTTTGCAGCATGTCACAACAATTGGGGATTGGGCTTTTGGGTATTGCACTTCACTCAAAGAAATCAGCAGCTTAGACAATATTAAAAAGATTGGCAGATGGGCTTTCTACAATTGTCAGTTGAATACGCTTGAAATCGGAGGAAATGACGTCCACATTGGGGCGGAAGCATTTTTCAGTTGCAATTCTCTTGCAAGCATCGAGGGCTTAAGCAACGTAACAAGCATCGGCAGCGGTGCTTTCGAGTCCTGCGCCATGACCACCATTAGCGGTCTAACGAACATTTCTGCCATTCCGGATAGCGCATTTGCCAGCTGTACCAATCTGCAAAGCGTAGAAGGTTTGGGGAATGTGACGAGCATTGGCGCATACGCATTCTCCAGCTGCTATGCGTTGGAAACACTTGATATCACCGATAATGTAACCACCATTGGTGCTTACGCTTTCAGAGATTGTGAATCGCTCACATCCATGGAGCATTTGAGCAATGTAACAAGTATTGGCGATAGTGCTTTTGTAGGCTGCACCTCCTTGGTTCGGGTTGGTGATATGCCCCATTTGGAAAGCATCGGCGACTCTGCCTTTGGGGTTTCCAGCCGTTGGATTCCGGACGAAGGCATGTCAAAAGACTATGCCTGTGCGTCACTGGAAAGCATCGGAGATCTCAGCAGCGTTACTTCCATCGGCGAAAACGCCTTCTATCAGTGCACTTCGCTGAAAACCGTCGGCAGTCTCAGCAGCGTTACTTTCATCGGCGCAAATGCGTTCAAGCAGTGTACTTCCCTGCAAAGCATCGGGGAACTCGGCAATGTTACACGCATCGCGTATGGTGCCTTCTACGGCTGTGAATCGCTGACCAGCATTAGCGGCTTGGAAAAGCTGACCGTCTTGAATCGAGAGACATTCCGCAATTGCAAATCGCTGAAAACCGTTGGTGATTTAAGCAGTGTGACAAGCATCAGCGAGAAAGTTTTTGATGGCTGCACTGCGCTAACCACAGTTGGCGATTTAAGCAGCTTGAAGGCTGTTCCTGCTAAGCTGTTCTACTGTTTGAAGGATCTTCTTTCAGTCGGCGATTTAAGCAGCGCTACCAGCATTGGGAAAGATGCATTCTATGGCTGCAGCAAGCTGGCGAGTATCGGGGACATGTCCAACGTCCGCACCATCGGCGAATATGCGTTTTCTAATTGCGAAGCATTGACCAGCCTTCCTGAACTGCCCCGGCTGAATAGCATCGGCAGCAGCGCATTCGCTGACTGCACCACTTTAACCAGCGTCGGGAATCTGACCAATGTCACAACGCTCGGCACTTGTGCCTTCAATAGCTGCAAAGCGCTGAAAACCATTGGCGATTTAAGCAAAGTCACATCCATCGGATATTCCACCTTTGGCTTCTGCACCGCATTAGAGAGCGTAGGCAACATGAGCAGCGTAACTTCGATTGATTCTTACGCATTTGAAGGCTGCTCTTCGCTTGTGCGTGTCGGCAACATGAGTAATGTCGAATCCATTGATTCTAACGGTTTTGTGAATTGCAGTGCCTTGGAACACGTTGATGAACTTGACAAGATTACCAGCATCGGTCAGTATGCATTTATGGGCTGTACTGCACTGAAGAGTATCGGTTCCCTGCACAACTTGGAAACTATCGGGAAAGGTGCTTTTAACGGCTGCAGTGCACTGGAGCATGTTGATGATTTGTACAGCTTGACGCGCTTGGAATCCGGAGCCTTTGCACACTGTGCATCGTTGGTCAGCGTTGACTGTTCTGACAAATTAACATTCATTGGAGATAATGCATTTCTCAACTGCACATTGCTTGTCAGCCTGGGCGATTTAAGCAGTGTTACAGCCATCGAATATTTTGCTTTTGCTGGCTGCTCCAGCTTGGAACGTCTTGAACACTTAGATAATCTGGTGAGCCTTGGCGAGGGCGTATTTGGGTACGGCAGCCATTATACAGGCTGTATCTCGCTGAAATCAATCGGCGATATGCCCAAATTGGAGTCAATGGAGCAGAAGTGTTTCGTCAGCTGTACTGCGCTGGAAACCGTCGGTGATTTAAGCAGCCTGAAAGAGATTCCTTATCGTGCGTTTGATGGCTGCACCTCTTTGGTAAGCGTCGGCGACCTGAGCAATGTAACCGCTATCAGACAATACGGGTTTTCTGGCTGCACAAAACTGGCCTCAATTCCGAATCTGGGCAGTTTGGAAAGCGTCGATCAATCTGCCTTCTCCGGATGCGAGTCGCTTGCATTGTTGGGCAATCTTCGCAAGCTAACGAGTTTTGGCTACCCGTCTTTCGATAACTGCCCGAACCTTGTCCTGGAAGTCCTGCCGGACTCCGCCGCTGAGCAGTACGCAAAGAGCTACAACATGCGGTACACCTACATTACGGAGTAATTCTCACATCACTTGGTTCTTCGCGGAATCTTGGGGGCAAACAACAAGATTCCGTGAAGAACCTCTTTTATCTTGCACCATTTCGTCCACATCCACATCCATGTTGATATGTGCCGTTGGATTTCGCAGAACTATAGTGCGTTTCTAAAATGAGACCGGTGCAGTTTCGAGCAGATTTTCTTGCAATTCA
>OOAC01000520.1_pt1 | contig 34197 bp, 33 predicted proteins | sample 1671041 | NCBI WGS metagenome assembly OOAC01 (sample SAMN06348116, study PRJEB24527) | human gut metagenome | biome: human gut; feature: ankylosing spondylitis patient; material: feces | host: Homo sapiens | place: China | collected 2015-10 | reverse complement strand
TTCTTCCTGCAGTAAGATTGACAATATCCCAATAAGCCTATCTATCTTCATAATTCCACTCTCCATACATATCATATCTAACACAACACGACATCTATATGTCATGTTTATTATATCCACAAAAAAATTTTCTGTAAACAAAAAGCCTACGAACATCAGGTTTTATTCCCAATGTCCGAAGGCTCTATAGCATTAGTTAAATTTTCTCTTTCTTATAAGCCGAATCATCCTACGATTCACTTGGAATCATCTGAAAATATCTCAGTGCCTCTACGATTGCCTCCTCCACTTCATCTATTTTATCATATTGGGTATCTAATCGTCTCTGTAAATCTGAAATTTTTTATCGTAATGAATATCTGTAACATCCAGATTAGCTTCATGAATTCCCTCATATACAGGGAACTCCGATTGTTCCACTACATGCGTTTCATTACGTGTTCCTGTTTTCTTTTCGGTGCGCCTGCGTCTGTATGCTATCTTCCCCATATACACCGGGTTATCAATAATCTTTTTGATAAAACTTGATGAGAAACCGGGAATTGTTCCGTTTTGACGTAATTTCTTTGTATAACCATGATTATTCAAATAATTGGCAACGTCATTGATTCCATCATTGGTATGAATATATCGTTCAAAAATCATTTGAATAATTTCCACTTCATCCTCTGCAATGACAAGTTCTCCATTTTCCAGCTTATATCCATAAGATGCAAATCCACCGTTCCATTTTCCTTCTCTGGCTTTTTGCACACGTCCAGCCATCGTCTGTACTCTTATATTCTCACGTTCCATCTCTGCTACAGCAGCAATAATAGATATAAGCAGTTTACCGGCTTCTTTTGAGCTGTCAATCCCATCTTCTACACAGATAAGATTCACACCATAATCCTGCATAAGCTGTAAAGAGCTGATCACATCCGCCGCATTTCTGCCAAATCGGGATAATTTAAATACAAGGACGAAATCAACTCCGTCCTTGCTCTCTTCAATGTCATCCATCATTCGCATAAACTCATGACGCCCTTTTATATTCTTGCCAGAATTACCTTCATCCGAATATTCTCCTACAATCTCCATATCCTGAAATTCTGCATATTTTCTAAGCTTGTCCTTCTGTGCATCAAGACTATAGCCGTCAACCTGAATAGCCGTAGACACACGAGTATATATGTAACATCTTGTTTTCTTCTTCAATAATCTCACACTCCTGTATTATTCATTTGTCAACTTTCCAGATTGCTCTGCAAGCTTTTTCTCTTCTCTCTTCACTCTACGTTCCAGTTTCTTAATGTCTTCCGATGCTGGTAAATCTTCCGGTTTAATTCCTCTTTGTCCAAGCATGTCTCTAACAGAAGTATTATTTTCCACATGTTCAACAGTGATTGCACATTCTCCTTGCAAGTCCTTTTCTTCAACATTATAATTTGTCATTTCAGTTGCAAGATTTTTAGCGGCAATGGTAAGTGTTGGCAGAAAATCCGCAAGTGGCCTTTTATCCTGTACTCCCAAACGTTCTTTCATCTGTTTCGTGGTAAATCCACCAAATAAAGCCTGATCTCCTTTAGACCGAATACGACCAAATCCTGCATCATCTACTCCACGTTCATATATATTTTGAGACAATCTTTTTTCCGATTCCCTTAATTTTCCTCTTGCCTCTGTCCTTTCGATATAAGAAATCCTTTCTTCAATCAATTCCTGTTTTCTAGTCTGAACCGCAAAATAGCATTGTGCAAAAGCAATCTGCTCCTTTCGTGGATCTCCATTTTCAGCAATAAGATAACAGGCATAACGAGTAAGCATATAATCTTCAACTTCACGAAGTGCACCGTTTCCAACTTCAATTGTATTGTTAAATCTTGAAAAATGATCTTCTGCTACGTTTCCATTATTCTCACATGAAATCATTGCTTTATTTATTGCATTATCAAAATTTCTCCATTGAACATAATCCAATAATTTCATTAGTTCTCTTGCATACCAATACTCAATGCCATCCGCTTCATGTCGGATATCATCAAATTTTCTTCTGTACAATTCTATTATTCTCTTTTCCATTCAAATTTTCTCCTCTTATGAACATATTGCTGACACCAGCAATATGTTTTTTACTATTAATTTCTTCAATTACTCTAACACATTCTCCTTTGTGTTCCTCATCTTGTCATAATACGCTTTATACCTGTAAATTGTTCTCTCACTGACATTATTACGCTTTGCAATCTCTATCATAGTCATTCCACTTTCATAACCTGCAACAAAATCATTATATATTGCCATCCACTTGGCATTATGTTTCTGTCGTCCGCTCATCTTTCTGTTTTTATAATATTCCAGTTCTTCACGAAGTTTCTCGTTTTCACTTTCCAATTCTGCTATTCTCTTAAGTGCAGCTTCCAGTGTTTCAATCTTTTCCATTTTCATTTCCTCCGTTTATGTCATTATCATTTTGACTTTATTATAAATTGGATTCATGTGTAAGTCAATCTGATATTGTCATGCAGCACTTTTTTCCAGACCAAACTTCCACTTCTTCATATTTTCTACATATCTTCCATATCGCTTTACAGCAAGTTCTTTCCAAAAGCATCCCACATGAATATTTCTTAACCATTCTTCTACAGCCCACTTTCTTTTTAACAGTGGACCATATTTTATAATCATGTTAGTGATAACATCGGTACATCGTTCAAATGCTGCATTTTCTTTTGCGTCTTCATAATACATTTTTCTCATTTATTATTTCTCCATTTCTTTAACTGATTAGATAAGATAGATATCATTCATATCAGTCTTAATACTTTAGTATCATTACCTTGTCCCTTGAACACTTCCATTTCTGCAAAAAAGACATCCCCTGACCTGTAAAATCTACAGTTCTGGAATGTCCTTTTTCCCATATTTCACTATATTTTCAACACACGATGCTGCTTCTCCACAAACTATATGATTCCAAAATGTCTAAACGCCTGTATAATCGCATCTTCCTTCTCCGGTGTACATTGTGGCTGTCTCGCATTCTCTGATTTTTGCAAATTAAAGTTTTCTCCCACATCCAGTCCGCATTTCTTCTTAATCTGTGCAATATACAGCGAAGAAACCTTAAGTCCAGTCTGCTCCACCACATATGCCTTTATCTGCTCATAAGTTGCTTTTCCTTTGAATTCAGATAAATCCATATCCTCCAGAGAGAAGTCCACCTTCTCTTTCCTGCTGTCGACCTTTCTCCGTTCCACTTCGGTCCGCGCTGAGCAAAGGTCCACCGGACCTTTAGAGCCCTTCTGCTGTAATATTGTAGGCTTGAATTCCTGCTTTGATAACTCATACCCTAACTCAATGCTTTCAGGATACTTCTCCCTCACATACTCATCATATGACGGAATCATTCTCTCAAAGTATTCCAGCGGTTTTTGTTCCTGCTTTATCTTCATCTGTTCACTCATCCAGGTAAGATACTCACCTGCATATTCTTTCGATGATGGCAGTACTACAGCTTCATAGAACTTATCATTTGCATCCAGATGCCACCTGCTGTATGCAAGCAGCTTCCTTGCTTTCTTTTCTTTTTCCTGCTCTATGTGTCTTTTTTCTGCCTCAAGCCTACGTTTTCGCTCCTGTTCTGCTTCCAGCTCTTTCCGTTCTTTTTCCCTGCAAGCTTCCTCATCGGCATGGAGCTTAGCAAGTAATTCATCTATCCTTTTCTTGTATTCTGCATCCTTCCGCTCCTTCTCCCATGGAGATTCCGGTATAGCAGGGTGTAACGGATCTGTCTCCCTATCCTTATTAGTTTCTGGTTCAAATTCCAATCGAAGATAGGACTGATACATGTATTCTGTTATAATGCTGTCCTCAAGCTTTAACTCATGGTTAAGCCTTTTCTTCCTGTTCTTTAATACCTCAAGCCTTTCTGTATTTTCATGTCGGATTATCTCTGCTCCGTCCTCTGTAAGTTTTCCCAGCTTTCTATTTTCGGCATAAATCATTTTCTGCTCAGCACTGATATCTGCTATTTTTTCTTCTATTTGCTCATGTCGTTCAAGCACTTCATCCGCTGATTCGATTTTGTGATTTACCAGATAAAGATACTGCTCCTACAGTTCATTCATTCGTTTCAGGTCATGATAGCGGCGGGCTGCCTTTGACTTGAAACGGTACACTTCCATCTGACGCAAGTGCACTATTTTTACATAGAAGCTGCGCTGGTATTCGCTTGTCCAATGCTTAAATGACTTATAATCATCATTTGTTATCAGTTTTACTGTAGTATCAATTCGTATTTGCCATTCGTGCTATCTGGTTGATGTTGTTGCCTATTGCAGATAATTCATGCATCAGCTTCTGTCTGTTCTCGTGAATGGTTATGTCCACATTTTCTCCTTCCAATGCCATTGTACGAATATATGCCGATGCAGCCATTCCTGTAACCGCTGCTTTCTCCTCTATCTGCTTCCGCTCTCGCTCTGATACCCGGATACTCAGTGTCGTTCTTGGTGCCTGTCTGCTCTTTGGTCTGCCCATACACATTCCTCCTCTCGTGTAATTCTTCTTATTTGTTTTGCTGTAATAGCTACTTTTTCTGTCCTTTGTAAATCTATTTTCACTGCTTTGGAAATTTCTGTAACATAGTAGGTGAAATACGGTTTTCGTGTTACGAAAACCCATCTCGTTAGTGGCGGCTGCCCCTAATACCCTGCCGGTACACACCTGCGGTGTGGGATATATAACTGTATGAAACAAGCTTCTCTGATACTTGTTGTTATCTTTAGGGCATGAAAAAGGCAGACACATGAAATATTTCCACATATCTGCTTCTTTCATTGCGTGTATTCAGTTTTATATATTTGCAACTATATACTTTTATAGTAATCCTTATGGATTAAGCCACTACTCCATATCCATATTACTTAGCTGCCTGATCTGGTCTCTCCTGCTATAAATAACTGCTGTTACCTGAACTCTGTTATTTTCATCATCAACCCAATAGTAAATCAGGAAATTTTTAACAACAATCTTGCGTACTCCCTCAGTCCTCCATGGCTCTTCATCAATCAAGGCATGTTTTTTCGGAAAACTCGACAACTTAGTAATCTCTTCTTTCATCTTGTCAAGCAGATTATCTGCTGCATCCGGTGCCATTAGATCATTTGAAATATAATGCACTATCTCTTTCATCTGCTCTAATGCTAGCCTTGTTACCCTTACCTCATATTCATTCATGCACTATATCTCCGACTTTAATTGATTAAAAGCCTCATCAACAGATACAGAATCGTTCTTTTTTGCCTGTGCAAGCCCGGTCTGCATCATCGTATCAAATTCAGCTTGTGTTATAGAATCTCTTGTAACAAGTTTATCCGGAATATCAAGTGAAAATGGTACTCCATCACGCATAATAACCTGTCTGTAAGTCATATCTATGAATACAGATACAGGAATTCCAAGTCTGTCAAGAATTGCCTCTGCCTGCTCTTTTATATTCGGTTGAATTCGTGCTGTTACATTTGCAGTTTTTGTTGCCATAGTATGTACCTCCTTTTTCTTATAGTGTACCACCATGTATTGCTTTTTACAACACAAATATTTTTAACTGCTGCCGTCACTTTTTAATGGCAATTATGATTGCTGACATCACTTTATTGCGCCATTTTATGGTGTTACCGTCGCTTTTTGGCGGCATAGCTGCCAACCATGCTCATAACCTCTTTGTTTGCTTCCTGCCTTGCTTCTTCTCTTGCCTCCTGTCTGATCCACTCCTCTATGACTGCCATTTCCTCAGTTGATATAAATTGAGGTTCTTTCTTTTCCTTCAATTCTGTCAGTGCTTCCCGACCAAAATGTTCTATATAATAAATTGCCGCATCTATAAAAAACTGATTCTTTGACTTGAATATATCCATATCCAGTTCACTTAGAATCTTATTAATATTAACATGCGCAGGATTAAGCATATTTAATCTTAAAGTAAACTTAACTGTTCTATCTTTCGACATACTCATTCTTCCCTATCTTCACTGTGATTATTCTTTACAACATATAATCCAAGCATTGCCGGAAGATTAGAAAGAACTTTTCTTTCAACCTTTTCGACTATCCTGTCAGCAAATGCATCCTCTTTTTCTCTTGTTTCAAGATAAGGATCATTCTTCTTGCATCTTTGCCTGTTCCCTTCTTTCATCGTAACCTGCTTTTTGTGCCATTCTTTCACAAACTTTTCTATAAGCTCCACCTTCTGCTTTGGTGTAAAACCATCCGTAAAATAATCATCCAGCGTATCTGCCCGAATCTTTATCTGCTCCCTCTGATTTGGCTTTTCCTCCTCAAGCACCGAATATATATCGTCCATATCAAGTTCACCGCTTTGGCTCATCCATTTCATCCGGTTTGCCTGTGATAAAGAAGATGTGCACTGTTCCAAATCCATCACCGCATGAAGCTCATACTGTTCTTCTTCTGACAGATAGGATAATTGCGTAAATTCAAAGATTTCTACATACTTTTGCGTTGTAGTCCAACCACCGTCTCCACATGTGTTGAGACTACTTTCGGAATACAATGCCTCCAGCTTGTCACTAACATTGGAACACATTTTATCGACGGATGTACCAAGTTTCTCCATGGCACCTTTAGCCGTCTTTCGCTTTCCAAACTGCTTTTTTGCATTGTCAAATCCATCCTTGAAACCTGTTTTGTATATAAAAGTTATTTTATAGGGAACAGCATTTCCATCTTTATCATAACCACCTATAATAACCTTTTCAATAACACTTTCAAAAACAGCTCGATCAAACTCCTCTAAAACACCATTGTTTTTGAGAGATTTTCTAAATTCATTTAATCGTCTTCGAAGGTTACATTCTTCTTCAGACTGTTTCTCATAATAATTTAATTTTGCCCGATTTTGGGTTAACTCTTTTTCATAAGAAATCTCTGCCTCTTCGTAAATATCCTGTGCAATCATACCACTCAAATATTTATCCAGCAAATTCTTACGCTTATTTGTTATATTATTTATCTTCTTTTCCAGACGATGCATCATTTCTTGTGAATCATCTTCCTTCAAAGTTTTCTCAACTCTTCGTAGAAATTCCTCCAATACATCCTTGTGATCCGTGCATATCATGCGGTATGATTCCACAAATGCCTTTTCAATAACTTCCTCCGGCATACCTTTACACTTCGGACAATATTGCTTTCCATTCCTAACAAAATTATCACATTGCCATATATATTTCTTATACTTTGATCCACTATGCCATGCCCGCCTGCATAATGTAGTATCACAAAAACCACATTTCAACATGCAACTAAAGGCATATTGTCTACTAAATTTTTCTCGTTTTCCCACAACTACTTCTTTTTTTCTACCACTGGTTCTCCTTGCACGAATTTCCTGTGCTTTTTCAAAAGTCTCTCTTGAAATAATTGGAATATGGTGATCTTTTATATAGAATCTATCCTCTTCCCCTCGATTTTCCAATCTTCTTTTGGAAATTGGATCTACGGTAAAACTTTTACCAAGAAGAATATCTCCCATATATTTTTCATTATTCACCACTCCCATAACACTAGAGCTGCACCATGGATTACCACGTATCGTATAACTCCCCTGTTGATTCAACTCCTTCGCTATCATAGTGCTTCCAGCTCCGGCAACATATCTGTCAAATATATATCTAACAGTTTCTGCCCCCTCTTCATTTATGGATAATGTCTTAGTCACCAAATCGTAATCATATCCAATGCATCCCTGGAAGCCAACCAACTCCCCTCTCTGCATTTTCATTTTCAAGCCCTTTTTCACATATGCGGAAGTATTCTCCACTTCCTGCTGTGCAACAGAACTCAAAATCGTCATTAAAAACTCGCCATCTTTCAAGGTGTTGATTTTCTCTACCTCAAAATATACAGCTATGTTTCGCTCCCTCAGCATACGCACATATTTTAATGTATCTAATGTGTTACGAGCAAATCGTGGCAAGCTTTTGGCAAGTACCATGTCAATCTTTCCATCTTTGCAATCTTGAATGAGTTTCTGAAACTGCTCTCGATTATCCTTAGTTCCTGTCATCGCTTTATCCGCATACACTCCAGCATATACCCAATCCTTATTATTCTTAATCATGTCCGTATAATACCGAACCATAGAGTCATAACTCTTTATCTGATCCTCATCATCCGTACTGACACGACAATAGGCCGCCACACGCATACGCTCTATTTTTCGCGGATTTGCTAAATTCTTATTATTCTCTTGTGCCTTTATCACTTCGACTTTCAATGTCTCACCCCGTTTTTTGTGTTCCATTCGTAGTGTATATAGCCATAATACAATAGTACATTTATTCTGTCAAGGTGAAATATCAGATATAACCTGATAATCTTTTCTTATTGCACGCAGTATCTTTTCATACTCTTCCTCCGTAATCATATTCTTTGACTTTAGTTGCTTGAGCATTGCCAACTGCATACTATATCTTATGATTTTGTTCACATTCATTCGCATATCATTCCTTTTCTATATCTGCTAATAGCAAACAACAACATAACTTATTACCTGCTATTAGCAGATACTCCATATAATCTCCAGTTGAAATCACCGGTCACTGTGGTTAGCAGCACACTCTGGACTCGCACCATCTCCTATAGACCATAAAGGGAGTATCATTATCGTAGAACAGTCGCAACCACGGAATCACCACAATTCCTCTTTTGCATGGATGTTATCGCTCCCGGCATCTCACATCAGGCATATTGATCAAATGTATATTTCATCTCCATCAATTCATCCTTACCGATCCTGGCGCATCTGCGGCACGGCGCAATGCGTAACTGTTCCCTATGTCCAGTGAAGTCATCATATTTAATTGTCGTGCTCCCCCAGAAGAAATGTTTTCCTGTGTGGACACATCTAAATTATAAATGCCTGCTTTACTCTTGCAAAGAACACATATTTCGGTTATCTTCCACGATTTATCGGTGTATCATTCAAAAGAAAAAGGTATTTTGATTATTTTTCAAAATACCCTCTACTCAGATTGAAAATCATTTCTTCCTGTTTGATCAAGTAATGCTTTTATGTAACCTTCTATACGTCCTTTCTGACACTCAGATAACCGTCTATAATTCTTTATAATCCAAACCTCACTCCTATTTTCAAGACAAATGGTATTCTCATTATCATTAAAAAGATCTGAAGCCGGAACACCCATGCCCTTTGCTATTTTTCGTATATTGCTTTCCCGCACATCATAATCTTCCTTCTGTCCCAAACTCCATAATGTGCTTTCCGGAATACCACTTCGTTTTGAAAATTCGTAGCGTGTCATACCTGTTTCCGCTAAAAATTCAAGATACTGGTTTCTAACAGATTTACTAATGGCAGACACCCCCTTTTTCCTCTGAGACAAGTATAACTTGACATAAGAAAAAGATATAGAACACATATTTCGGTGTATTTCCACGATTTATCGGCGTATTTTTTATAAAGTTCTTTGTTTTATTCAACAAATATTTTACAAAATAAAAAGAGAAAAGATGATAATTACAGTTTCGATAACCATTACTCATCTTTTCTCTCAGTTTTCCGCCAATCCCACCAAATAAGGTCGGTTTAACCATACCTAAAATAGTACAATGCACCAATTTAATAAATTGTGTTTTTTTAACTGTTTATCACATTTTCCCATCATTTTTTACTCCAATCTGTCATTAGTGCTGTCATACCATATCTACAAAGTATCTTTTTACCATTTTTACATTTTATAAGTATGGCTATAACATACTTATAGGAGGTGGCGCTATGGCTCTCAACCCAAAACAGTTTGGCACTGTTATGAAAAATGCCCGTATGGATAAAAAACTCACACAAGCTGAATTGGCTGAAATTCTTGATCTTTCATTATCATATTTGAAAGACTTGGAGCGCTTTAAGAATACTCCCAGCCTTGAGGTTTTTGCCAAAACCATACAATATTTTAATTTATCTGCTGATACTGTAATTTATCCAGATAAAAACCTGAACAACAGTACATACCAAAAATTACAAAGACATCTACTTCAATGCGATGAGAAACAGCTTAAAACTCTCCTCGCAATCACAGAAGCTGTCCTATCAGTCGATGACACTCGCACAGACAATTCTGATATTTAATTTTTGCTCTAATATTCAAGGTTCGTTTTGTCATAAAATGAACCTTTTCTATTATTTATTCAACTGTTCAAAAATATCATTTGCCACACTATCTTTTTCAATAATTCCCATACCACACAATAAGAACAGACAATCTATATATCCCTGACAATAAGCCTGTTGAGCCTCTAGTGATGCATTATCTTCCAAGCATTCTATCCATTTCTGAATAATTCTTTGTTCGGTTTCCTTCATATGCTTCATCCGCTCTTTTCCAATCGCCTGTATCTTTTCCAATTCATTTTTAGCATTTTTCTGTCCTGGTATCTGAATTATTGATTTTTTCGATAAATTTTCGCCACGCAATTGTTGCATAAATTTCGCCACTTGGTTCCATATCTGATCACTTTCCATATTTTCGCCTCCATTCTTGTATGTAGTATTTACATATTTAGAATTGTTACACCACACAGTTAAAAACGGATTTTAATCACAAGGTATATTTCTTACGCTTGTAATATTTTAATTATTACATGTGTAAGATAAATAGTCAAGTTTTTATTTGACTTTGTATATAGTGGGCTTTATAATAAAATATGTATATTACACTCGTAAGAATTAGGAGGTGTCTACATGAGTGCATTACCACAAATATCAGAAGCTGAATATGAAGTGATGAAAATTGTTTGGAAGTATGCTCCTATTAACACAAATGAGATTACTGAAAAACTTTTAGCAACATCTTCATGGAGTGCAAAAACTATACAAACCTTAATCAAACGCCTTGTTAATAAAGGAGTTCTGACCTACGAAAAAGATAGCCGGGTATTCGTTTATTCACCTTTAGTGAAAGAATCTGATTATATTGATCAAAAAAGTAAATCTTTTTTAGAACGATATTTTCATGGGGATATCACCGCCATGTTATCCACATATATTGAAAATGACCACTTATCCGAAACAGAACTGGAAGATTTACGCTCTCTTCTTTCCAAAAAAGATCCTACAGGAGGTTCCACGCATGGATGAATTTATAACCCATTTTTTATTATGCAATATTGTTATCAGTATTATTATTGGCATTTTTTTAGTATCCAAGTGGATCTTTAAAAACACTCTGACAAGCCGGATGCAGTATAATTTATGGTATTTTTTACTTGTTCTGCTTTTAACACCATTTTTCCCAGTACAAAGTAAACAGTTTCCTGACCTTTTTTCCTGGCTCAACCATATGATCACATCACCGGCATTTCAAACCGTTCAAAATAAAACCGTAAACTCACCTGCAACCCCCTCCACCACTTCTGACTGGATGAACGAATTTACTATTTCTGTAAATTCCAGCACTCCCACAATTATCAGATGTATTTTGTTATGTGTATGGATTGCCGGTATGTTTGTAATGTTCGTGTTGGCACTAAAGTCCTCACTGCAATTGCGTTCTTTAAAACAATCCGCACTTCCTCTTCAAAATGCCACTATATACAAATTGTATAAACAATGTTTATCCGAGATGAAACTCACAAGGACTAATATCCCCATTTATAGCACTGCTTTCCTAAAAACACCTATTATTACAGGCATTTTTAAACCCGGAATTTATATGCCAATTCATCTGATATCGGATTATCATGAAACGGATGTGCGTTATATCTTGCTGCACGAATTACAACATTATAAACATAAAGACTCTCTTGCCAATTATCTAATGATCCTTACGGCAATACTATATTGGTTTAATCCTATCATCTGGTATGCGTTAAAAGAAATGCGTAATGATCGTGAGATTGCCTGCGATACTTCCGTTTTAAAAATGCTCGATGAATGCGATTATGAAAAATATGGAAATACACTGATTAATTTTGCTGAGAAGATTTCCTCTTCTCCTTTTCCTTTCGCTGCAGGTCTTGGTGGAAATATCAAACAGATAAGACGACGTATCATCAGCATTGCTTCCTATAAAAATCCCTCTTTTCATAAGAAGGCAATTGGAATTATCACATTTATGCTGATTACTGCTGGAATTATAAGTTTTACTCCTTTTATTTCATCCTATGCTACTATCAACAATCAATATAACTGGAATTATTCTTCAGAAAATATAACTCAGACCGATCTTTCTTCATACTTTAAAAATTATGAAGGCAGCTTTGTTTTATTTGATTCCAATCGTGATAGCTGGATTGTGTATGACATGGAACATGCCACTCATCGTATATCTCCAGACTCCACTTATAAAATATACGATGCGCTTTGGGGATTAGAGGAAAATATTATTACGCCACAAAACTCCTTACTTATGTGGGATGGAAAAGACTATCCTTTTGAAGCATGGAATACTGATCTGACACTAGATTCTGCTATGGCAGCCTCTGCTAACTGGTATTTCCATACAATAGATGAACGACTTTCCCTTACTCGTATTCAAAATTATCTAAACAAAATTGAATACGGAAATAAGGATATAACGGGTGGATTATCTTCCTATTGGCTTGAATCCACCTTAAAAATTTCTCCTGTAGAACAAGTGGAACTTCTGAAAAAATTACAAGCCAACAATTTAGAATTCCATTCCAACAATCTTCAGGCAGTAAAGAATTCCATTCTTCTTTCATCTGTCAATGATAAGAAACTTTACGGAAAAACCGGTACCGGACGCATAGATGACAAAGATGTGAACGGTTGGTTCGTAGGTTATATCGAAACAACAGATAATACCTGCTTTTTTGCCACCAATATCAGTGCAAATAGTGATGCTACTGGAAATAGTGCAGCACAAATCACCATGTCTATTTTATCTGACATGAATATCTGGAGACAATAAAATTTCACATGTCTTTTAATTATCAAAGAGATTGGATAAACATACATTATAATTCTTTACCCAATCTCTTTATTTTTTATCTTTTCGATTTCTCCTTCAATATTCTATATTGATACTCTGGTATTTTCTTGATACCACCATTTAAGATCTTATTTCCCAAATAACGGAAACTACCATCTTTATTAAATTTTACAGTTAGCTCATGAGTAATGACCGCCTCATTGCATAACACCATTTCACAAACCGCATCCACGGTAAGAGTAACTGTTCCATTGGAATTATGTTTAATCTTTGTTACTTCCGGGATAGAAGTTCCAAAAAAATTAGGAGCATAATTAAAACATCCCAATCGCATCCAATCATATGTCTTTTTCTTTTCATTATAACTTGCATACTTTTCAATATCTTCTCTGGAAACAGGTAAATATTCCATGATCAATTGCTCAAATTGATCTTTGGGTATTCCACTTGGATATTTTTTTCCATTAAATTTCTTTTTATATTTCATAGCATATAAATATTCATATAAACCATTATAATCTATCTTTTGCATATGTTCTTGATCCCAATTAGAACATAAAATATTATTGCCCTGATACGCTAAACCACGAACGCATTTTCTTGATAATTTCCGCTTATTATCACTCATTGGCTTAATCCTGATCAGACAGCTTCCATCTACCATTTCCGTCACTTCAGGATATTCCGGCACACACAATTCATAGCAAAACCATCCTTTTCTCGAATATCTCCATTTCTTTATCCTTGTGTAGGAAACAAATGTAATAATTGGCTTACCATTATCATCCCACGATGCATTTGAAGCCAATAGAAACATCTCCTTTCCGTCATAAATAAATTTTTCTCTTCCAATGCTGCCCTCGGAATGAACTTCATAAATAACACCCGACCCTTTCTGTTTCTTCTGTGCTTTTGCAATAAATGAAGAAAATCTTTTATAATTCTCCATATTAGCATAATCTTCAGAAACTGTAACAGAATAACCCTGTTGTTTTATCTTTTTAATCATTTTACATATCGATTTGTTATCTAAAACAACATTTAACGAATCTCCTTTATCCGCATTTCTATATATATGTTCAAGTCCCGACATTATCTGCATAGAATCTCTTGTAGCCTCTTCATTCTCTTGAGCGGATACCGGCAAGTCATATCCTTTTTCCAGATCTTCTTCCGATATAACATCTTCTTTTGTATTATTATTTGGGACACTTTTTAGCTTTTTCTCATGCTGACTTGATGTCTTTTTCACATCATTTGTCTTTTGACTGCACGAACAGCAAAAAACACAAAGAGTCATTACAAAAAGGACTAAATATAAAAATTTTCTCATAATTCTGCACACTCCTTCCTGTTTTCAATTTTTACCAAACCATTTATCCAAAACAGCCTTATCTTTTTTTACCACATAACCACTTCCTCCTATTCCCTTTACATCTTCAACCATACTGACAATAAGAATAGGTTTTTTGTTTTTCTTATCTGGTGTCATAACAGCAAACCACCCTAATTCAGTTCCTGTCGTATCACTCTGCGACTCTTTAATTTCAGCAGTTCCTGTTTTCCCTGCTAAAATCATATCTTTACGATGTATGGCATATCCCGTCCCGTGTGAATCATTTACTACACTTTTTATACCCTCTAACACTTCTTGGGATACGGATTTGGAAAAGGCTTCTGAAATCCACTGCTCTGCTTTGGCATTTTCTTTATACAATAAATACGGTTTCAACACATTTCCGTCATTGCAAAAACTTGTGTAAATACAAGCCAAATGAAGTGGATTGACAAGTACCTGTCCCTGACCATATCCCGTATCCGCTAACCCTACCTCACTTTGAATATGCTTATTATTGGAGAACTTTGACTCCGCCATCATTATTTCAAATGGAATAGATGAATGAAACCCCAACATAGATAATGACCTCTCCATCTCTTCTGTTCCGATTTTAAGTGCTGCTTTGGCAAAATATATGTTATCTGAATATATCAATGCATTTTTCAGTATAACGGGGCTATATGTATGAAGTGTCGTAACATGATATGTCCCCCATGTTTTATCTTTTTGCCAGCTATGTCCTTCATTTCCAAAATTATCTGTTCCGGTAAATGCTTCAGACTGTAAACCAATCGCCGCAATAACAGGCTTGAATGTGGATCCCGGACACCATACTTGTCTAAAACGGTTATACAATGGTTGTTTCTTATCTTTATTTAATCTATCCCATTGCTTTTTACTCATTCCCATTATAAATGCATTCGTATCATAGGAAGGTGTACTAACCATTGCCAGCACTTCCCCAGTAAATGGATTCATGGCAATGGAACAACCTTTGTCACTTTTAAAATTTTTATATAATTGCGCCTGTAAATCCGCATCTATCGTTAATTTAATGTCTTTTCCATCTTTCACTATTTTATATGCCAGCTGCTCTTTCTCTTTTCCTTCTGAATCAGCAATATATATTTTGCATCCATTTTCCCCCTTCAATTCCTTTTCATATATCCCCTCTAACCCCGTTTTTCCAATGACACTGGCATTTGTATATCCTTCTCCTGCATGCTTTTCTAAATCTTCTGCAGTTACATTTTGTACATACCCCACTAAATGTGCAGCCTCATCCTTTAATGGGTATTCTCTGACTTCTACATCCGAAATCATTACACCAGATATTTTTAATAATTTTTCCTGTCGTTTTTGTTCCTCAACAATTGTTTCATCCGGATCCAGTGCGAGTAAATCAAGTTCTTTTACTTTTGCAATTTTTTTAATCGGGACAAATGAATCTTCTTTTACCCATTTTGCCGTTAATTCCTTTTCTATATCTTCTGGTTTTATTCCCAACAATTTCGCAATTCTGACAATGGATTTTTTCCTATTTTCTAACTTTCCAGGTATAATTCCAACAGATGAAGCAACACCCTTTCCCGCAAGCATTCTTCCATTCCTATCCAGAATTTGACCTCTCTGCGCCTGTATTACGGACACACGCACTTTGTCATCCTCTGTAAGCCCTGGATAGATTACTGAATTACTCCATACCATTTTGTACTGATCATCTTGTTCTAAAAAAGAAACTTCGTTTTTAAAATCCACTTTTCCGGCTACTGTGTCAAAAGCTGTATTATATTTAACTGTTAAACTTTCTTCTTCATAATCTATTATTTTTATATTGATGTTTTTTGCTTCAATCCCCTCATAAATAGCAGAATTTCGCTTCACAAAGTCCTCTTTTTCAATGGTTTCTTTACTCTCATTTGTTATCATTTCATACATTTCGCTATAGTTTTTCTGACAAATGCAATTCATATATGACTTCAAAACCTGTTCAGGACTTTTGACAACCTCTTTCTTAGTTATCCCTTTTATAGTAAACAGGACTACACCAGCTATAAATATTATACTTAGCACCAAAAAGCCAACACGGATCATTCTTCTTTTTCTATTATGTCTATATTTCATAATTACTCATTTTCCTTTCATTTTTCTTTCATCCAATCTATGCAACCTAACACCTTTTTTCCTGTATGACCGGATTAACTTTTGATCTATAGGAATAATACACATACGAACACTTTCGCCGTATGCGAAATAAGGATAAATTCCTACTCCATCTCTATAATACAAATCGCTTGGTAGATTATAGCTATGAAATCCTTTTTCTGTCTGAAATATATGATCATATGCCTTTTTATTTAATTTTTTATACAAACTTGTTATCTTATTCTTCTCCATATTCGGAAAAAGCATTTTCAAACAATAAAAGCATAATTTCTCATATTTCTTATACATTTTTTCTGTATAACTATGATCATCAAAATTAACAGTAATAGCTTCTATGTTTTTTGTATGTTTTATAGTGTACACAGCAACAGTGGGTAGTGTCAGTATTTTCTTATTTTCCGTATATTCATAACACATATCTCCTTTCAGCCTTCCAAAATCTTGTTTATATGAATACCATGTTACAAGCGACTGAATATATTTTTTTCCATAATCTTGGTAATAGCAATAGTTGTAAGCATCTATAAAATCTTTAATCTCTATTGCAAAGTACAATTTCCCATTTTTCCTGGCAACACTGTTATTCCAATCAATATAACTCTGCTCACAAGGTAAAGCCGTGCTTTCTGATGTTTTGGTATCCTTTCGTTTATCTTCAATCACTTTTTCGTTTTTGCAGGCAGTCAAAACAAATGTACATATCGTCATATACAAAACCCATTGTACTATATGTTTATTCTGAAACATCTTTTACTCCCTTCTTGCTATTCTTACATTTGTAGGAATTAAGACTAAAAAAATATATATGTTTTATATTACGCCTGTAAGATTTAAATGTCAAGATACAATATACTTTTCTTGAAGCCTAAATATATTATATCAATATACTTCATACCGATTGGTTAATATATTCTTTTGCCTTTTTACAATCTTATTTGGCTTCTCAAATAAATTATAATAATTCATATACACATATTCCGGTTCTGATTCTTGATACGGCTATTGAAATTATTCTTCCGATGTACCTCGCTTCATTTCCCGTTGTTTAAAATCCTCTTTCCCAGCAAAATATAAAATATATTGGTCATCATTCTGTCTTCACCACTAATAACGACTTTTACATAGGTATCCGTCCATGTTACCTTCCAGGAATCCTGATGAACACTGCAACCATCATTAAGAACATAAAACGGATACTTTGTAATTATTCCTGATTCGTCTCTCAAAACCAACCTGGCATGGGTAGAACCAAATGGCCACTCTGGATCTCCTATTTGCTGAAGCAACAATTCATATTTTCCATCTGGTGATACAGAAGAATCAACCGGATTTATTCGATACTTTGTTGCGTATGTAAAGCTTCCAATCAGAGTAGCCATCAATCCGCAAAAGACACCAACTATTACAAATAACATCGGCAACTATAAATCATCTACCATATGCCAAACTTGGAATAATACAAAATCATATTCGTTATTATAATTTACTAGTTATAGTGGATTTTCCCCTTTTTTTGAAGCAATTACTACCCCTTCCATCTCCATCCACATCGCCTTTTTCTGCAGCACCTGACCTTCCTCTAGCTCCGGTCGAATAATCGACTTTATCACTTTTTCTGGAGCCTCTGCCTGCAGCAGATCCCTTATCACATTTCTTCGTGTCTCACCGATCCATTCGGAAGCATAAATGTCAAGAAGTGTCAGCGAATCAAAGTTTTCTACAAACCACACTTTCCGTTCCGCTTCCTCCCGTTCTTTTTCCGCATGAAGGGCTGACTGTATCATACCGGCAGTGATGGTCGGTTCTCCTTTCTTTCCCTTTTTATCGTTCGGAGTAGAATGAATCTTCTTTTCCATCTCATCCAGATCCATCATCATGAACGAAAAAGCATCCAGTTCATACAGCCTGATATTTTCATTTTTGTCCTTCTGCATTTTCAGATAATTTAGGGATTCTTCACCGAGAAAATCGCACTCTTCCATCGGCTTTTCCTGTTTTTCTTTCTGCTCTTTGGGATTAAAAATGCCACACTTTCTTGCTTCTAAGTATTGTTCATGCTCCCACGGAAACCACTTTTTATCACGGATCGGATTTTCCCCACGCACAAAGATGATACATTCATCATCCGGCAACAGACGCAGCTCATACTCTAACATCAGTTCTCTGCCAAGCACATCATAATTCTGACTGTATGAGCCACTGGAGCCTTTGCTTTCCCCACTGGTTCGTTTATCAATCGTCCACTTACCAAGTAACTTTGACACATACTCGTAGGTACTTGCCTCATTTCCGCCAAGATAGATAAAAGTATCGCAGTTTCCCACGATTCCCTCCCATGCACCATCCGCAAAAAGTGTTTTTAACTGTGCCAGGGACTGTAAAATCGGTACGCAGTACACACCTCGGCTTCGACAGGTCGCAAGAATCTTATCAAAGTTGTTCGGCATCTTGATATTTGCCATTTCATCCAGCCAGAAACCGACATCCATCGGCAGCTTTCCACCAAAGAATCTTGCCTGACGGTACAACTCCTGAAAAAGCAGGGTATAAACCATCCCCGGCACGAAGTTAAAGGTATCATCGTCATCCGGGATAATGATAAACAGATTGCTTTTTGTTTTCTTATCTCCGTCAATTCCGGTGCCAAACTCATCCAACGGAATGTCATTGGATGAAAAGATTTCCAACAGTTCCTCATTATCGAAAGGCTGCATACGGGCATTTACGGTCATAATGACAGAGCGGATTGTTTCATCCGGACCTCCCCGGTATCGCTGATAGGCTTTTACTGCCGGATGATCCGGCTTCTTTTTTGCCAGTTCTTCCATACGCAGATCCAGTTTCGGCGGTGTGTCCGCATCCACAAACTGAGCCTCATCTAACAGATATAATATCGTTTTCCAGTTTTTCTGCAATAGTTCCGCCCGCCCTCGTTTCTGATTATATACTCCCTTGGGACATTCCATCCATACATAGAGGAAAAGGCTCTCCAGAAACATTCGTTCCGCCTTCTCCCAAAACGGATCTGCACTTGAATTTTTGATGTTTGTGGAGTTTGTATTCTGTATCAGATTCGTCACCAGTTTGGTCACATCACTTTTACTGCGGATGTAGAGAAACGGATTAAAGTGCATACTTTTTTCCATTTCACACAAATTCAATGTATATACTCTTGTATCTCTCTGCTCTGACAGCCATGCTCCCAATTCTTCCACAAGGCTTCCCTTTGGATCAGTATAAATATTGCAGTCATGTAGGGACAGTAAATTGGGTGTCAGGAAAAAAGCAGTCTTACCGGCACCACTTCCACCAACGACAAACACATTGTTATTGCGAAGAGTATCGGAATCATACCGAAATCGTACATTCTGTGACAGCACTTTATTTTCCGGTGACAAATCCCCTTCCCCGTCTGCTGTCTTTGCCGCATATTTTTCATTAAACTCCCGCACCTCGCCCCACTTGGCAGAGCCAAATTCATTACCCGGCATACGGTTATGGTCACTTCTGCTATACGCTGTGAAACTTAAAACCATCCATAAAAGTCCGCCGACAAACACCATACTGAGACTTTTATCGTTATATATCTTCAGAGGATGTAACAGGCACCAGACAATCTGTTCCTTCAGTTTCGTCATTTCCACATCTATGATATACAATCCGCTTAAACAGTAAAATAAATAAAGTGTGGGCAGCAACAATGCCACACACACTCGTAATAAACTCTGCAGTCTTCGTTTTCTCATATCACCGGCAACATGGGTTGCACGGCTTTTTCCTTTTTGTTTTCTCACCAGAATCACCTCTACAATTTCTTATTCTTCGGAGTGCTGACAGATTTTTGCAGCAACTTCTTTTCCAAAGATGGACTGTCTGTATTCCACTTGCCCCGCTGATGTTTCAAGCATTCTGTCGCAATCTCTTCATTTTTCTTTACATACTTTCGCAGCTCCTTTCCATTCGGATCCAGTTCTGTGATCTCTGACATATCCGATCGTTTCAAATAAGCGAGCAACCGCTTTCCGTCATCCGATAAACTGGTTGTCTCCTTGTCCAAGCAGATACAACGCACAAAATCCTTTGATTCCTGCTGTTCTTTTGGCAGATTGGCAATATACAGATTCGGAGATTCTGCCACCATCTGTGTCTCCATATCAAAGGGAACCGGAATATACTCCGGACTTTGGTATCGCTCTTTCATCTTTTCAAGGGACAGCACTTTTTCCACTGTTTTCTCCGAAACTAAATCAGGGACAGAAGATTTTTCCGGAATCTCCTGTCCCTCATGAAAAGATGGAAAGATTGCCGCATACTCCGGCTTTAGTTTCCCGATCATTTTCACACGGTCATCGCCTACCGGGGCAAATGCTTTTTCCAGTTTTGTAATATCCAGTTTCACTTTTTCTTTCTCATTGATGTTTTTCCTTTGATCCAGTGCATATCCCCAGAGTTCTCCCTCCCGTTTCAAACAGGTAATCACCGTCTGTCCCTCATCCAAAAGAATACAGTCGGATTTTTTGATCCGTATGGCACTCGAAAGATCTTCTCCCAGTCTGCCACGGGGAATGCGAAACAGATAGGCATCCTTTTCTTCCCTCAGAAGAAGTGATTCCACATTGATGCTGATGGGAAGATATTCTTTATCCCTGATTCTTTCCTGGATCTCTTCCAACTGCTCCTCGTGCATCCTGCCCTCATATCCTTTGGCAGCAAGTTCATCCAGATATTCCAGTCCTCCCGGAGTTGCCGTTCCAAAATACTCATCCAGATCCATTTCTTTTGCTTCCTGCCGAAACTTCTTTTTATAATAATCAATCACCAGCCGTACACTTTCCACATCATCCGGATTATAGGCAATCTGTGTATAGCCGTCTCCGAGATTTAAGTCCGGCAACTCAGAAAAAGAGACTTTTAACTTCTTTAACCGGTCATAAAAGGCGATCAGCTCTTTCTCATCCTCCAAGGGAATGTTTAAGATGGTGTAACGACCGCCTGTCATTTTCTCCAGATCAGATAACTTCATAGTGTTGTGTGTTCCCTCACTGGCATAATGAAGTTTCATTCGATGCTGTAATGCTTTCACCTGTGCAATCTGCACTCCTTTCTCGGCTCCCTTTGCCGAGAAGCGTATGGCTTTTCCCAAACCTTCCAGACCTCTTCCATATAATTCTATGATCTGCACTAACGATTGTAATTCTTCACTCATTTGCTTGCCCTCCTGCTTTTCTTTACATTTTCCTGTTTGCCTTTTTGCTGCATCATTTCATAAAATTCGATACATCGTCGTATCTCCATCACATCCTTTCGCTTCTTTGCCATTTCTAAAATGTCCTCTGCCGGCATTCCTGCTTCTACCGCTTTCCGAAACTGTTCGATCTGTGCTGCTGACAGGTCACTGTCCTCAATCACATACTGCATGACACTTTCATAACCACTCTCTGGTTTCTTTCTTTGGAAATGATTTTCTAACATAAACTGTATTCTTTCTGCCGGATTTTGAATTTCATTGGTTGCTCCTTGCGCTTCTGAATCCATCCCCAAAAGAATACAGAGCATCTTTTCATGCTTTGCCAATAGGTCAGTAGTATTCATCACAAGATAACTGTCTATCTGCTGTTCCGACAATCCATATCCGACTCCCATAAAAATCAATGTCCACTCGGCATCTGTCGCTTCAATCTCATGCTTTTGGATCAGTTTCTTTACTAATACCATCTGTTCTGTTGTCATAACTGTTTCTTCCTCCTCTGCTGCATCGTTTTGATGAGTTCTTTCTGCACTTTTCTTGTCTCCCTTTGTTTTACATACACACCGCATTGTTTCGTCTCATTTTTCATTTTCCGAAGAATACTGACACTTCGTTCATGGATATAAAGCGGCGTTCCGGTCCGTTGATACAACCGCCTTGCCTCCAACACCTGCCGTACCATTGCCTTCTGATATTCCGACATTTCTTTATAAGGGATAAACTGATAATTTCTGCTCATTGCCCAGTCAAGTTTTGTATTTCTCTTCTCTGCTTTCTCCCTTTTCACCGAAACTCTGTCGGTAGTCTTTGAAGCAATGCGCCGGTCAATGTCTGCCGGCATATAGCCTTCACTTAAACGATAGGTACGAATGGCTTTTCCTTTCCCCGGCGGTGTCAGAGCAAGATAGACACCATGCTCTCTCGATACTCCTTCCCGCAGTTGGTAATCATAATCCCACACCAGACGCTTCTTGAAATCTGCATAAGATCTGCTTTCCAAAATGCACTGGTCAATATCCTGCTCCACCCGTTCTTTTCCCGTCATTGTTCCTTGCTTCCTGTCGTAATCGGGTGAATAATCCAGCGCCGGATCTTTCTCCTTTAATGGTCCGGTATGGTATTTTTCAGCCAGCCGGTTTGTAAGCGGGCGTATCACTTTCTCCCAGTCCCCTTTTTCATACCGGTACTTTCCACCATTTCTTGCCACGGAATTGAATACCAGATGCATGTGCATATGGTCACGGTCTTTATGAACTGAGCAGGCATAATCATAACGATCTCCCAGATATTCCTCTACCCACTCCCGGATAAAACTCAAAGCATCTTCCGGTGCGATCGTTTCATCCTTTGAAAAAGAAAACTTAAAATGATACCCCTGTCTGGTTCCGTGCGTGGGATGCATCTGCTTCGTCAAAAAGAAGGTATCCAGAATCTGCTCCGGTGTAATGCCTGCATTACTAAAGCACAATCCATCCGTTTTCCTCTTATTCATAATGTAGGGAATGGACTTTCGTAAATATTCCTCTGTCTTAATGGTATCCATCTTAATAATGAGCGACATTGCGATCACCTTTCATAATCCGTATGGTATGTTTCATCATTCCGTAAACTTCATCCAATTTGCAGAGCAGTTCTTCACTTGGTTCCACATAATTGTGTTCGTTATACTTTTTTGCAATCTGATTGATATTGACACCAATCTTGTTGATCTCATAGATCATCCGCACGATGGAGGATTCAAACTCATCCCTCGTTACATCCGGCGGACACTTTGCCACGCTCCGAATATATTCGCTCATGGTTTTATGATGCAGGCTTGCCTGCTCATTCAGTGCTGCCTTTTCCTCCGGTGTCATTCGTACTCGGAGAATCTCTGTTTTCATGTCATTCAAACAATCACCCCTTTCTTCTGTCTGGACATAATGTCCAAACATACCATTTTTGCTGCTTTTTTGATGTTCATTTTTGGCACTTAAAATGTGCTTTTTATCTCTTCATTCGAGCCTTGCAAGATACGCATGATGTGGACACATCCATGCACATATCTTGTAAGGGGATTGTCTCCGCTCCGCTTCGGTCCGTGCATAACAGACATCCACAGGATGTCTTGCACCCCCTTATACCCCATTATGCAGGTAGTAATAGCGTTATTTTTTATGTTTTCGTCCGGAACTGACTTTTGACGACTTTTTCTTGGCTTTTTTTGTCTTATGTGATTTCTTTTTATGAACTACCTTTTTCTTTTCCAGTTTTTCCCTTTCTTCCTTTTGCTGCTGTTCCAGCTTAGCCTGTTCTTCCTTCAATTCCTTTTCCTTCATCTGATTAACTGCCGCTTCATCGTATGATGTTTCTGAAAGTGACATCTGACAGCTTTTCAGATTGTAGTTGCACTGATAGACACTGCCATCTGACAAAAGAACAAAACTGGTAACATCAAATGCCTTCGTCTGCTGATAGGTCAGTTTTTTGACAGATCTGCATTTCCTATCCTGACATATTTTAATCAACTGATTCTTCAAATCTTCATAAGCTGTGTCCGACATAAATCCTAAAAATGTATTAAGATTTGTGGTATCCACGGCAATTGCTTCTTTGGTTTCTTCCGGCAGCTCACGATCCGGAGCAGTCTCTGTCGCAGTCACAGATGCCCCCGATGCGGTTTCTGTAATGACCGCTGCACCGGTTGCCGTGTTGTTTTTATGAACCGTTTGTAATCCCTCACCGTGTCCTCCCATCATACTTTTTATGATAGCTGCCACAATAATGGCAACGAAAAGAAAAAATACCAACACTCCCATAACAGTCTTTCTTCCCTGTCCCCTATCTCTTTGCTTCCAATAAAATCTTCGTATGTTTCTTAACATGATTTCCTCGCTTTCTGTCCCGTTTGGACATAATGTCCAAACGCTATTTTTTGTCCTATCCCTTTATCCGTCTGGACATTATGTCTAAACGCTGCTTTTTGTCCTATCTCTTTAACTGTCTGGATATTATGTCTAAACGCTACTTTTTGTCCCATTTCTTTAACCGTCTGAAATAAGTAAAATTCGTATAAACACCAAACATCGGTCCCTCTGTATTTCCAGTCAGGGAAGAACCGCTGGAACTGGTACAATGAAGCCAAACCACTCTGCCATCCTTCATTTTCCCACAATAGATCCCGACATGATTTGCTCCACTGGTTCCACCTGTCTTACTTTTCAGTCCAATATCTCCCGGCTGTAACTGGTCAGCAGATATGTCCTGAAACTTTTTTGAACCGATAAAAGTTGCTGTCGTAGAACCATATGGCACACTAGTCACTCCTGCTTTATGAAATGCCCATGCGGAAAAAGCAGAGCAGTCCAGAAACTCCGGTTTGTCCCGTCCATCCGACTGCCGTTTCTCCATGCTGTATTTCACCGTCCCGATTAAAGAAGCACCTTTTTCAATCACCTCCCAAGCCTCCGCCGGCGCTGTATTATTTTTCTTCAATTCTTCTAAAATCTTTTTGGCGGATTCATTGGATACACCGGTTTCTTCATTCATCACATAGTAACGAAGTACATGAGGTACATATTCAGTATCACCATATGAACTGTAACCAAGTTCCGCACACATCTTCGCTGAAAAGATCCCGGCATTTTCTTTGGTATAACAGCCATAATTTTTTAATGCCCAGTCTATGTAACCATTTCCAAAGTTGTATCCCTGCAGGGCAAGGGAAATTCCTTTTATGTCATTCGGACTTTGACACTTCGCTTTTGTCAGGCAGTCAGATAATTCATGCGTTCCGCAGTCAATACTTTTTTCTGCACTGTCAATCGGTGGATTCACATTGTAATAGGATTGTGCCGTCTGCATGACATCCGGTTCCGTTCCGCCACTTTCCTGTTCGATCACAGCAAGACACAGATCCACATAATCATCAATCCCATATTTTTCACAGTATTCCGAGACAAGTTCACGGAAACTTTCTGTCTTTTCAGACACCTGTGCCTGATAGGTTCCATCCTTTGATTCATTAGCAGCACCGCCGGAACCAACCACTGCTCCAATTGCTCCCACGATAGCTGCCAAAAGAATAATCAAAAGAAGTGCTATCCATACAGCCGGATTTGCCGCTACTGCCTGAACAACACTTTGTATCGTTTTTACTAGAAATTTGCCTACCTGTGCTCCTGCTTTTGCTCCTGATTGAACAGCCTGTGCTGATTTCTCTGTTGACTTTCTTGCAGCCTTTCTTTTTTCCCTGCTTTGCAAGTTTTTATGCACGAGCGTTTTCATACCGCCCACTGCTCTATATGCGCCTTTTCTGGCAGTTTCTTTAGAAAGCCTGATAGGTGCGTCTTCTGTATGCTCCGTATTTCTTTCTTCATAAGAAGCATCTGCCACACTGCTTCCAAGCAGCATCAGATGCATGGACTGCACCATAAGCTCCCTGGTTTCATGAATAGAAAAAAGGACACGCTCACTTTTGGATGAACTGCCCTTCTTCTGCTTTTTGTCTTTATTCCATTTTTCAATGCCTTTTTTCTTAAACCGACTCTTTTTCCGCCGTTTCATTTTTTCTGTCTTAGCCATTTCTCTGGCTTTCTTTAACATTCGCTGTTTGGAACGATAATCCAGACTTTTGAACACACGCTTCGCCGGCTCACTTAATGATTCAATGACCTCTTTATCAAGATGATCCATTCGCTGCCACCTCCAATTATATTCAGTGGGCTGTATGTATGCTTTTGATTTTTCTGTTGAATGTTTTGGGGAAATATGATATATTGATATTAGAAAAGGAAAGTACCCACTCCAAAGTGGATGCTCCCAGGGAAATTTAGATGTCCTTACGGACACCGCCTATCCTGTTGGCAGACAGGATAGGCATTTTTATTTTCGCTTGTTTCTCTTATTGAGAAAGGCAAGCAACGCTATAACAAGACTACCAAAGGCACATAACAATGTTAATATGCCGATGAAAATCGAAAGGATTTCAAAAGCTGTCATCTGCGCCACCTCCCTTCCTATGTATTCCGGCAAGCCGGTCATTCGGTGTTGGGAGGCTACCACCCCGTCATGGGTACTTTCCTATGGCTTACGCCATGCAACTAATATATCATTTTTTCCGCCATAATTCAACGATTTTCGTCAATTCATTTGCCCTTATTTTTCCTTATTTTTTCCCTGTTTGCCTGTTATTTTTTATTGACCATCTCATGGAAATTGGTATTAAATAACTGATAAAGACTGCTGTCTTTTTCCATTGTATTATCAAACGGAACAATCTTATCGCCAAACCGGATCAGTCCCATTCCCGGCTCTGCTCCATTCACACAGGCAAGCTGCTCGGAAGAAATATCAAACAAATCTTCTACCGCTTCCTTGTCCATTGTTCCCTGATCCAGCAAAAGCATAAATTCGGAGTTGGAAACCATTGTTTTCGTAGAACGGTTTCTCTGTGCATCAATCAGGTTCTGGCTCATCCCGGTACAGATACCACCACGCTTACGGACCTCACGCCACATCTTCTCCAGTGCATGTAAACTGTATTCTTCTCCCCAAAGTTCGTGCATCTCATCCACATAAACCCATGTAGCAACTCCATCCGACTGATTATACTTGATCTTAGCCGTGATACTTTCAATCATCACAAGCATTGCCATTGCCCGCATTCGTTTTCCCAGCTCTGAAAATCCGTACACGGTAAATCGGTCCTCATCGGATATAGACTGCTCTCTGGCAAAAATGTCAAGCGTACCATCTGCAAATACCTCCAACTGGTCTACAATCTCCTGTGCCGCTTCATTCCCCTCGTAATGCTCAAGAATATAATCTCTCATCACTGGAATTGTCGGAGATTCCGGGCGGTTTCGTGTCCGTCTTTTATCTTTTCGTTTCTTAAAATACTCCTCATACATATGGCTGACTGCCTTATCAATCACAGCGATATGTCTGCTGGTAAGCGGCACCGGCTTCAATGCCTGTTCACAGATTGCATAGGCAAACTCTGCTTTTTCCGCCACAAAGCGGTCAATGTCCGGCACGACATCCGGTACATGGAACGGATTGACATAAAAAACATTTTCCGCAGACTGTGTCAGATTGATATACTGACCACCCCATGCTGCAGCAATGTCTTTGTATTCACCCATTGGATCTACCACGATAATATCATCCTTTGAGAAACATAACACCTGCCCCATCTCTGATTTCTCATTGTAGGACTTTCCAGAACCCGGAACACCAAACACCATCCCGTTTCCATTCTTCAATAATTTACGGTTTCCTATAATCAGATTTTTGGATACCTTATTAAAGCCATAGCAGTATCCCAAATCATCATGAATCTCCTGCACATTAAACGGAATGAAAATGGAAAGTTCCTCAGAGGTAATTGTCCGCATTGTATCAACAAATCTTGCTCCCGTCGGCAATGATGTATTTAAGGCATCCAGCTGTCGATAGGAATGTGGAACAATATCCATGTTGTGTGTTTTTCCAATGATACGCACCTTTTCTGTCCGTTCCTCCAGTTCTTCCATTGAAGCAGCTTTTACCACAATGGTGATCCCCACATAAAGAAGCCGTTCATCAAATGAAGAAATACGGTCAAGCATCTCTTCCGTGTCTCTTTGCTGCTTTCTTCTCTCGTAATTGATGTTGGTAGAATAATCTCCATTTTCGTTTTTCAACTCCTGCTCACGGTTAATACTTCGCTCATTGGACATATACTTTTTCATCACCATCTGATATGCCACATCATTGTCAAGTGGCTCCACATCCATCGAATAAATGATCGGGAAGTCCATGTTTGTCAGTTCATTTAAAAATTGATCCGTCAAACCGTTCGGATATTTTCTGATAAACATCACACAGGCACAGCTTCCACCCTCCATTTCCAGATATTCCGGATGCTCCCGCAAAGAAGTATTGATAATGTCATTTCTCCAGTCCCGTTTCAGATGCAGATATTCATTCCAGTCAAAAGAAAAAGATGCCTCGTCACCCATGCGATAATAACTGTGTAATGCTCGCAAGCGTTCCGTGGCATCCAATGGTATCAGGCAGCTTCCCAATCGGTGAAATAACTGCTGTATGGAAAACTCTATGGTGTTAAAATAATTTCTGGCACTTTCATAATCCGGCTTTCTGCAACTGACAATGAAATACATGGATTGCAAAAGTCCTCCCCGCCCTTCCTGCAATCGCTTTTCAATCAGCTTGTGGTATTCTTTCGCCAAAGGCTCCATTTCTTTGCTGACTGCCTTCTGCAGAATTTCTTCCCGCAGCCTTCCATTATCGGCATAATGATTGGATACAATCACCTTGTAGCTGACATTCATTGACCGAAGCAGCGTTTCAAACCGCTTTCCGGTTTCTTCTTTTTCTTCTTCATCCTGCGTAGAAAAGTTAATATCCTCAAACAGATACATCCTGTCAAACTGATGAATCTTCTTTTTCCCTCCGTCTTTGTTTGTCGGACTCTCCAGTTCAAAGATACCATTTTCCGAAATTCGATAGATTGGTATCGTATCCTGAATACACAATGGCACTTTGTAAATGCGTTCTGTCTGTGGAGTCAGCGAGTCCTTTCTGAATAATTTTAGCATTTGTTTTAACCTCCTGTTCTTATTTTAAGTATGAAAAAAAGAACTACCGAAGTAATTCTTTTTCTAAATATATTGTTATCGTTCATTAAACAAAAAAATATTTTATTTTCACATCACGAATCTTGTTTTTGAATATATAAAGATAACAACTGCATTTGACAACTATATTTTTGTTTTCCAATTTCATTTTCCGATATGCCAATCACCTGATCATCATCAACAACTTCACAAATACAATTAAATTCTTTGCACATAACATCCAACAATTCACACATGTCAGATACTTCAATTCTGTTATCATCTCTTGTCATATCAGTATGGGCCAAGAATTGTCTTCTCATTATTTTTACTGTCTCTTCAGTTTTCCTATTCCCTTTTTGTTTTTTCACTTGCTTATCAGGACAATTACAATTTCGCAATATGTCATTAACTGTATTCCGGAATTTAGGAATAGTATTAGCTTTAGAATCATTATCATAATATATTTTCCATAATGTCAATTCTAAATCTTTTTGCAATAAAAAAACAAACTGATTACTGATATTTATCACCTTATTATATAAATCCGGTCTATCTTTTTGTAGTTCTATATATGCCTCAAGAATTGCGACCTCACAATAACATTGCTTAATCATGGTATAAAGTTCATTGTAATTTCTATAAAACTGCTCATTAAATTTCATAATTGCCATTTTGAAATATTAATTTCTATTTCTACTAATTTTAGTAATAACGACCTTAGTAGCAGAATTAATTTTCATCCTCCAATCCTAATTATCATGTCGCATAAACCACCTACATCTATCTCAATTATACTCCCCTCTATGTAAGAATAAAAGCGTATTATTAAATTCGTTTTGCATGTTTCGGTGATGGTTCTTTCCGCAATTCCTCATTGTATATCTCCCCCTTCGGATCAACTCCACGAATCATAAGCTCCGCTGACATATTCTCCGGTATGTTCCCAACCACATTTACATCATGCAGATTTTCAACCAATTCACGAATCTTTTGAATGGCAGTTTCTTCCGCATTGATCTCCGGATAATAACGCATCATATCCAAATCTATCGTTTTACCGGACACCAAATCTACCTGCGTATCTTCCATTTCCGTCTGTCCCGGCTTATGGATCTGAATACCGATGCTTGGAATACCGTTAAGAGGACCTTTTTGATACTCTTTCCAAAGAGCAATGGCTTCTTCTGCATTTGAAATGTCATCCCGGTATCTTCCCAGAGAATGAAACTCACCGCACTCAGCCACGGTAAATGTGATTTCCGATCTCGCCGGTTTTTCTGCAAAAAAATCCTTAACTTCACAGAAGCCAAAAGAATCCACATAAAATGCTCTCTTATCACCTCCGGATTCCAAAACAATCACATCACTCACCGACAGGGAATGACCGGTAAAATCCTCCGGACGGTGGATATTGAATCGTTCATACAAAGTATCCAGTGTTTCTCCGGGCTTTAATTCCCCCTGATACTTTGATTCATAATCACTGACATTTATCTGCAGTCCCTTCTTCTGCACATAGTTCATCCCCCAAAAACGGTACAGTTCTCCATCGCTTCCATCCTTGATCTGCAGGATTTCATAAGTAACCGGTGATGTTCCATGGTAAAATGCTTCTTCTTTTACACCATCTGCCACATGGGAAATCAAATGTGCATAATGACTTGGTTCAAACAGTTCCGGTACATTTTCCCGGATACTGAAAGTCTTTCCGGTTCCTCCCGCCACAATGACATGGTCATAAAATTCAATATCTAGCAGGAGGCTGGCGTACATCATTTTCTCTGTCACATTGCGATCTGACACGCTCATCTGAAGATCCGATGACGGATGATTATGGAGCATAATCATCCCTGCAGCATTACTGAGTATGGCTGTTTTATATAATTCTCTTCCGGTTACCAGAGAAGCATTGACACTCCCAATACTGACCACATTGAAATTGATGGGACGCCCCTTGCCGTCAAGATTGACAACACAAACCTCCTCCCGGTCAAGTCCTGCTAACACCGGTGCCAGAACAGAAACTGCTTTATCCGGCGTATCTATGCGTTCCATACTGAATACCCCTGTTTTATCCGTCAGTTTTAACCGCACTTCCACCTGTTTTAATTCATGCTGCATCCGACACCACCTCCACTGTTATCACTAACATCGTATCTTCCTCTTTTTGTTCGATAAGCTGTTTCAGTTCATCCAATGAATGGATCACAATACCTGTTTTTTCTTTTTTACTCATATCTCAATTCCTTTCCTGACTAATGAATTCTTCCAGAATGTTTCATCGGTTCATGGCTTTGTTCCTGCAACTCTGACTGCAAAGTATTCTTTTCTTCCTGCACATCAACCGTCGGCTCTAAATCCAGTTTCAGGTTCTTTTTCAGATTTCTTTCCGGAACACATCTACTGAATTTATGTTCTTTTGCATCGTACTGATATACATGATTTGATAAAACTTCATCATCTCTTACACACGCCGCGTTTACACTACTCACCATCTCTTCAAGTTCTCCAAAATTCATGCCTAAGCTTTTAGGTACAATCATTAACTCATGCACCGAAGATGGAAGAACATAATAATCTCCTCCCACCTGTTCAGCCACCATTTTCTGCACATTTTCACTGATGATGCTGACAGCTCCATTGAGTTTTGACTCATTGCTTAGGCAATAAATCTCTGTTCCTCCCGGTGGAAGCATTTCTCTGACATGCTCTTTAGCCTCTTCAAATGAAATTCCCTCCTGTTCTGATAATTGGCTCGCCGAAACTTCTACTATAACATTTTCAAGCGGTTCACATACCGATGGCGATAACCGCTCCATATTTTCCATTGCCAGCACATGTAATTCTTCTGGTGTAACTCCATATTTTTCCATTAAATAATTTGTAATCATAATAGAACCCATAGAATGCGAATCTCCAGTCACCTTTATATTGTATGTAACCGCCAGATCTTCCCTCTGTGTATATGGTGCATCCTGTAAACGGATGCTGTTTTTCTCCAGATTGACCAGTTTTGGAAAAATATAGTCTTTTACCGTCTCATAATTTCCTATCTCTTCTAATTTTTCCTGAAATCCTCTGTTTACAACCGATTCGATATTTTCAATATAAGTATCTGCAATATTCGACACGATTCCATCCAGGTCTTTTTCTTCTTTGTATTGCTCATACAAAGGATTCAGATAAATAGTGGGTGAAATATGACTATCCGGACTTGAAATCAGTAAACCATCTAACACTACATCGTTGTTTTTCACCACCTGACGGATTGTAATCTCTGCACTTTCAAACCGTTCCGGCAGATAATCCGTTACATTTTCTTTGATATACTCCATAAATTCACTATAACTTTTCATTTTGTTTTACCTCTTTTCTTTCTGTCTGGACATGATGTCCAAACGCTGCTTTAATGTACTTGTGCCAAATTGGATGTTCTTGTTTCTGTTGGTTCTCGTGACTGTGCATGGTAGATATGCCTTTCCTCACCTACTGCACAAAGCCCTCTCAGTATTCTCATATGGTCAAATGGCTTCATCAGGTTTGTTCCGGAATCATACTCATACGCTGCATGGGATTTCATTGCCGGCGAAGATAACACCGTATCTCCCAACTGACTTAAAATGGAACGCAGATAAATCACACTGTCCTGTTCTACTTTTGGTGCGATCAAATATTCTGTATCCGATACCGGTATGGCATAAAAATCACCATCCATATATTCTGACATCTGCTTTTGCATTTCCTCACTGTCGAGACTCTCTGCATTCTGCTCCGAAGAAAAACAGACCACTTCGCTTTCTTCTTCCGGCAGAGCATCTAATAGCACTTCTCTCGCCCGTTCCTCTGTCATTTCATACTCTTCCATAAATTCCGGCAAAAGATGTTCTAACAGCCATTCGCCCAAAGGAGTAACCGTCGGTTCATTTTCAAGTACCGGTGTCTCGCCTTTTTCATCCATATTTAACAGGGCATCCAGTTCCGCTAACCGTTCCATCTTCTCCTTCAGTTCTTCCTCCGCAGAAAACGGCTTTTGCACCTCCATCTTTGCCGTTTCCAACTGGTGTGTGACATTGTTAAGTTTTGTTTCTGCTTCTGAAAGTTCTCCAGCCATGCCATCTAAAACATTATGAAGTCTTGTGATATTTCCAAACGCATCCGAACCAAGTTCAAAGTTGTGGCTTAGTTCTCCTTTCAGACTCATTACAAACTTGCGGTTAAAGGAATCAAAAGTGACTTTCATTCTCATACCGACATACTCACCGATCTCCACCATCTGCTGCAAAGAATCCATCTCCTGACACATGGCAAGAATGGCTGTTCCTGCTTCCTTTTTGTCGGTAAAGATACGGTTTCCCACTTTCATGGAAAAGTTATCCTTATCCGCCGGAAGATTCTTTCGCACGGTTTCCATATCTGTCTGAAATCCCCGAATCCGCTCCTGCAGAGCTTCGATCTGCTTCGGATAATTCTTTGCAATGTTATCCTCCAGCCGGTAGATCTGACTGGTATGGTTTGCTTTCATCAGTTTCAGCCTGGATACCTGAATATCTAAATCCATCTTTTCCTTGATATAAGGATTTCCGGTAGCCAGTGCTTTGACCTCAGCATAAGTAAGTGCTGCTTCATCCACATCCTCACAGCTTCGTACCGGCGATTTACTTGTCATGATCTGGCTGATGAATTTCTGCTTGTTTTCTATTACCTGCCACGAATAACTGTCGAATGTGCCTTCTGTCACATAACGAAAAATAAACACGGTATCATTTCTGTTACCCTGTCTGAGAATACGTCCCTCCTGCTGTTCAATGTCAGTCGGTCATTTTTTGCGGACAGTTCAATACATGCCTGTCTGTTTCGCTCCCT